>Ga0214543_1006330_pt1 | contig 21112 bp, 10 predicted proteins | sample CNSS2metaG_FD_160094 | JGI IMG/M metagenome (GOLD analysis project Ga0214543, IMG submission 160094) | Root nodule microbial communities from cowpea collected in UCLA plant growth center, Los Angeles, California, USA - CNSS2 | ecosystem: Host-associated > Plants > Roots > Nodule | place: USA...
TATATATATATATATCAATTCAATAATAATATTATTGTTAACACTGTTTTGAATCATTTACAATGTGAAAAAATGAAAATTACTGAAATAAATTAATATTTGAAATAAGTTATTATTTTAACATATGGGAATAATATATATTTTATTAATTCTTATTTTGTAAGAGCATTGATTTTTATTTAAGGTAATTTTTCGTAAATAAAAGTTTGAAACTTTTTAAAATAGAAATTACATGTTTATTTTTTATTTTATTCTAAAATTTATGTCCCTAAACTTCTGTTATGTAAACTGTCTCCAATTCAATGGAAGATTATAATTAGTATAGTGTTGTAGTATATTCTTTGTATTGGAATAATATAAATATTTGTGAATTGATTGGTTTCGGTTCTCACAAATAAGTCATTCTTTTATAAAAGTTTGAATTCTTCTTCTTCTTTATGAGTGAGTTTTAAGAATAGATGTTTTTTTATATAAGGATTGGTTGTTGTTGAAAACCTAGATTGTTTAGGATTTTTGGAAGCATTAAGGAAAATTTAGGTACCCTTCAATTTAGATGAGGAAAATTAGTAATTATTATATTGTAGTTCTTTCCGAGAAATTAATCATAATACTATTAACCTGCACAATACAAACGGATAATGTGATTTCACCTGAGCTGAATTATCTATCTCAACTTATATACCAAGAAACTTGCGACTAAAATTTCACTTGAGTGAGAAATATAGAACCATAAACTAGAAATAAAAAGTTATTCAATCACATACTTTACCATATCATCTTTTGTTCAATATGAAACTAAACTAATTAAGAATACATGATAAACAAATATATCAAACAGTTACAATTAAGTAATGGTAGTAAACTAGAAACTATGCAGCACTTGGTATTTTTCAGGTATCAATAACATGCAATAACCAATATACAACTTTTATTGCAACATATTATCAAACAGAATCAAATCATTTGATTCCAGAACCAACTTCAATTCTTACAACAGAGGTGTAAGCACTTCCTACTCAGATTTGTGTTCACCAGCACCTCCCCATGCATAAGGACAAAATGTTATCACATACTCTGAGGATGCACAACTCACCAATGGGGTAGGTGAGTCAAAAGCATAGCTAAAATAGTTAGGACAAGCATCCTTAAATATCTTTGAGTACACACTAGGCTTGCACTTCCCTGGAGTCCCATAGGCATTCCTACAACAAAACCTGTCATCATCAAAGGCCAAACAAGCACTTTTGCATCCCACAACTTCTCCCTTGGAATTCAGCACCTCAAGTTCAGGAGGGCACAGGGCTCTGAGATCCTTCAAGCACCCTTGAATGAGGCATTTGGGGTTTGTGATCTTGGGAGTGACAGACACAGGGATGTTGTAGCCATCAACTAGGCTAACATCATAGAAATTTGGTTTTCCTCCTTGAAATGAAACTTCAACCAGTGTTGCTGGGGGAGTGCCTATGAGTCCATTGCATGCTAGTCTTCCATCACAGTCCCCAGTTTCACAAGCTGGTTTCCAATTTGAACCAAAATCGCAACCTGTTCTTGCCCAGATTCTACCATTCCATGTCCATGGTGCTATCACACGTTCAGTTTGACCTGGAGCAAGGTAGAATCCTCCATCTGCTATCACTGGTTGGCCACTGTTTGGTGCTGTTGCTGGCCATATTGGAAAGGGACATTTGTTGTGCACATGGAGTGCAACTTGATGTGCCTCTGCATTTCCTGCATATACACTTTTCATCCTTAGCAATTGAGTTTGATTTCTTTACATCATCAACCATTCAGAAAAATCAGATGGATATCTTTTGAACTAATCAATCAGATTGTGATAATATAACCCAATTTATATACATGGTGAAAGAACAATCAATCAGAGTTCATACGAGTTCCAAAAACTAAATATGTAAGAACATTAGAAGCAACCCAATTCAACTGTTAACCTATAAACTATATTAACATGAAAAATAAGATGAATGTGGAATTACCACAGTAAATGGAAGAGCAGATCAGGAAGAAAAACAAAGCCACATTAAACTTTGGCAACTGCATTATTCTGAATCTTGGTAAATGAATGCTATGAACACCTAACACACTTTTGTATATATAATATGTATGAGAAAAGAAGTTTGTTCTTCAATTGTACTCTAAGATTTGATGTGGATAATCTTAACATAAAAGGAAGAAAAACGATGATGTTGACCCTTAAGCGTTCATTGTCTTTGCTTCAAGGAGAACAAAAAAGGAGTTAACAAGTGGACAAGAGTAATGAAAATGTTGCTTATTGATGAATGTTTGTTAAGTTAACTGCTACTATAGACCTATGTATAGATTATGCTTAAGTTTTATATTTACTTTTTTTTTTAATGAGGCATTAAATATGTAATGATTATGTCAAAATGACCATCTTCTTGTAAGAAAATAACAAATTTAATATACTTTAGTTTGAAATTTTAGGTATTTTCAAACTGTCATTTTTCATTATTGTAGTATTAGCTACAGTTAGTTTAACATCAAAGGTAAAAAGATATTAATTAATACAATCAAAGTAATGAAAAAAATCTTAAATTAAGAATTTTATAGACACTTACTCTAATTAAAAGAATATAAAACTATATAACACAATTAACTTAAATATATTTTAAGTCCTGCAGTTTACAAATATTATTATCATGGATCAATTTGTTGTTTGTTCCCCTATCATCAACGAATTTAGAGTGAAAAATATAAAGAGTACATTAAGTAAAAAAAACATTAAAAAAAAAAAGAATTAATACAAAAAAAAATCCTAATTAAGTAAAAACATACATTAAAACTATAAAGAGTACAATATCCTTTCATAATCCAAATTATATTTCAAAAGTTAAGAAAGTAAAAATTTATTTAAAAAAATTGACAAATTTCGAAACCTCATTAAGAAAACTAGGGTAAACACAGACGCTATCACGCATGTATGTACGCATTTTTTGAATTATATTTATAATTGATGATATTGTAATGTTATAATGAACAAAATAAAAGTATTTTTATAAAAATTAAAGTGAAATGTATGGAGAAAATATGAGAAAGATGAATAGTAGGAGAAAAAAGAATAAGGAGATAAGTAAATAGTTTTATAAAAACTTGGAAAATTAACCGTTAATTTTTAAAAATTTAATAAATAATTAAATTGTAAATGGTAAAGTTGGAATTATGAGATATGGACACAGAAGAGAGAATCCCCTTTATATATAGTTATACATTATCAAAATTTGAAATCTGATAAATATTGTTAACGGATTTCAAAAAATATATACTAGATTGCAAAATCTAATAAATATATATATATTTATTTATATAAAATATATATATATATATATATATATATATATATATATATATATATATATATATATATATATATATATATATTTCCTGTATGTATATTTTGAAATGCGTCAAGTATATTTATTAGATTTTGAGATCTGACAGGATTTTGAAATTTTGTGAGACGGAATTAGTCAAAAAGCCAAGGATTTAAGACTTTTTGAAAAAAAATTGGGAGCGGAGAAAACAAGTTGGAGGTGCATAGAGAAAAGCCCGAACAAATAAGTAAAGAAAAGGCCCAAATTATACTGGCCCATTCCGCAGCTCTCTTTCAATTTTAGGGTTTTTCTTTCTCGATGCTTCACCGTTCATCAAATGTCCTTACTTATAATTACGCAAAGCAAGTATTTCGTTCACAGTGTCTCACTTTTGTGTCTCTCTTCCTTCTACTAGGGTTTTAGGTCGATCAGAGGATTGAATCGTTCTCTTTTAATTAGGTTTGTTCTTTGTCACCAATTTTTGGATTATTGTTTTCCCTTATCACTATTTTCTTCTCAATGAGTCATGTGATGAGAATAAAAAACTGCAACAATATGATTGGATTAATTCCATGATTCCTTGTATTTAAGTCTCTGATGATTGATTCTCTCCTTCTCTGCCTCCAGTGTTTGAAATCGTTTTCTTTTTCTGTTTTTGTTTTTTAATTTTGCATTTCCCCTTATGTTTATTCGATAAGATCAGTACGCAAAGAGATATGATGATTTTTACATTGGTCCGTGTTTCTGAATCACCGTGACCGACAAATCTTACCAATTTCTGATCTCCAATAATAGCGATAACTTTAATTTTAGTTGTATTCGTTTCTGTAATTGTTTTCATGCCTGTATTGTGTTCTGTTTTAGGTCAGTGATATTCTGCTTTATATGCAGTATAAGCTATTCTGATTTATTATGCTAGTTGATATTTATTTGTAGATGAGAGCCAATTATATGTTATTTTCTTCACTGTTTTAATTGTTAATCACGTAGTTTGAACTGAAGTAAAACCTTTTTATATTGAAGTTTTTGTTCTGTATATTTTATTCTGCTGTGATGATTTTCGAATAAAATTCACATGTCAGACTTCAGAGATTTTAAAATCGATGAGAATGACAATTCTTCCCCTGAGCGGATTATGTGACATTGTTTGCATTATATGCATATCTTTGTGTGTTGGATAATCATTAGTTATTATTGTAGTTTTCATGATTGAGTTGTTCTCTACAATTTAATTTTAGTTGGCGGGAGATTTCTGCTCTGGAGTCTCATACTATTTTGAGGGCAAACAAATTGTGTTTGCATGTTCTCAAGTAACCGTCATAAAACAATTCTCCGGCGTGACGGAGCCACCTTTAGGGGTGGCATCTCCGCTAGAGCGGTCTCATATTCCATTGCCTTGTGGAGTGGCGTCGCTGCTTTTACCATTTGGGACTGGCCATGAGACAAACATTCCTTCACTTTTGTTGTGCTTTAGTGTTCGTTTATTTTTCTTTATGTATTTATTTTCATTGATTATATTTCAATTATTGAAATTGCTGATGATGATTTAATCCAATTTTATGAGGTGCTGCGGATCCAAGACCCTGTTTTCAGGGAGAACCTACTTGGTGAAGCCTCATTCATATGATATCCTAGGATTTTACTGAGGCATTTTACTTTGAGAATATTTCTATATTTGAATGATCTATTTAATTTTCTTTCTTGTTTCTTATAATTTATTGTAAAACTTGACTATTTTAACCAATGATTTTCCAATCCAACTTGCTAGAGGTTGTATATCCAATATCCTGTTCGGGGAGAACCTACTTGGTGTTACCACATTTCGTATGACAACAATTTTCTGTTAGTTGTGTATATTGAGTTTTAACTATACCCTGGGTTTATTTAGTTGATTCTGGGTCTGAAAAGCTCATAGATTGAGTGTTGTCATCAGCTTCATCTCTTGTAACTTACGAGATAGGAGTTAAATAACAGCACTACATTTTTTGGCCCATATTTTATATAGTGTAGTCACTTGCAGTTTTTCTTATGTGTTGTTTTTACAGACCAAATTGGATATATCAAGTTTTAAACATTCGTGACACCATCTCATTTTCCAGTTTTTGAATTTTTTTTTTCTATTTTTTTTTTATTTTGAATTTATACAATTTTTTTTATACAATTTATATAATTTATACAATCATCATAGTTCTACCTATGATGATTTTTACATTGGTCCGTGTTTCTGAATCACTGTGGCCGACAAACCTTACCAATTTCTGATCTCCAATCATAGGTAGAACTATATTTTGTTGGATTCTTTTCTTCAATTGTTTTATTGCGTGTATTGTGATTTATTTTGGCACGGTGATTTTCTGGTTTATATGCAGTATAATTCCGATTTATTATGAGAGCCATTTCAAAAGCAATTCCTCACCCCTTATGGAGCGATAAAAACAACTATTTCACGAACACGAACGGAGGAATGGAGAATTTGGAAAAAACTGCCTTTAATATCAAATTTATTTTGGACCGAATGGACAGTTGTGTTAAGGGAGGGGAGACCGAAATAAACGCGGTAATGAGAAAATGAAAGCAATACTACATACATATTAAATATAAAATATGCTTCCAATATTATAACATTAAAAATGAAATTTCAGAAATTCTTAAAGGTGACTTTCCTAAAGTATCTTTAATTAGGAAAATAAAAAAAATTCAATGTGAGGATTGTATATTTTGTCAAATAAAAACCTCATATATGACATTCATTCAATCATTGCTAATCATCTACCCCATTTCTGCCGCAATCTAAGTGCATAAAATAGCATGCCTCATTTTTTTTAAACAATTCCCTATCGTGAAATTTGCATATTTTTGTTATTCATAACATAAAGAACAAAATCTTTTTTTAATCCCTAGAACATAATCATTATTGATTTAATCAAATACATTTTTTTATTAATGGTAATGGATTCGCACACAGTCTATTTTCATTTTTTTTTTATTCAGAGTTTAGTATGTTCCCGTTTAATGATCGTGCTTCAAACTTAATGCCAATCCCTAAATGTGGCCCCGTCACGTCGGAAAATTGTTTTATTACGGTAACTTGAGAATATGCAAACACAATTTGTTCGCCCTCAAATGTAAATTCAAAATCATAAACCAAAAACCTAAATACAGGGAATTAATCTAATCATACTCAAAGAACAAACCTAATTCGAAAGGAATAGTATAGAGTGCATCTGTAAGTATACTATCCTTCCTTGGCATGTAAGCCATTTTGGCTGCTTTGGAGTTTGTAATCAAGAAGATAAAATCTGAATTTTGCCACTACTTCTGTTAAGGGCATATAATACTCGCACATAACTTTATTGCTTTTGCACGACAGATGATATTTTTTTGCAATTGGGTGCTTGTTTTGAGTCCCCCTCGTACCCATTCCAGAAGCATCAATTTCTAATTTAAAGAGAAGTGAAAATTTTGGTAAAGCCAAAAGAGGACCTTGTGTTAAGGCTGTTTTCAGAGTAGAAAAAAGGTTTATATTGTTTAAGACTTTTACGTAAGGGCCAAGCCAAGACAACTTGAATCTTGCCCTCGTCCGTATTCCTGATGTCGAGACTGTCCCAAATATTCCATTTGCTATTTGCCAAATATAACAGTTGTAGTACATATTTCAAATGTTTTAAATGGGTGCACAATGTGGGACTATAAACCAAGATTTCATCTAAAAAATCTAAAAAAACCAAAATTTCATGTTATTTATGAGAGCTTAAAATGTTGTTGGTGCGTTGGTTAGCCCAAATGACATCACCTTCTATTCATATAAGCCTTTATGTGTTCTAAAAGCAATGCTTTTCATTGTATTTAAAGCGCTGTAATCAGTACAAACTCTTCGTGCGCTGTAATCAGCAAGGGTTGTTTGACACAATTATTCTTGATTGCAACATATCATGTAATATCAATTTGTTGTTTTTGGCTAAATGGGTAGCAATATGGTCTTTAACAGGATTTGACCCCTATAACAGAGGAATGGCATGTGTATGAGATCAAAGGCATTTCGGCAATTCATTTCAACAATGGCCTTCGTGTGAAACATTATCTGCAAGTAGAGCTTTATCTGATAAGTTATTATAGTCCAAAATATGAACTCCTATTGTGACTAACCATGAAGCTCCCAAAACCAATTATGCACCTGATATCGGGAGCAAGTATGTTGGCAGCTGAATTGTGTGATTTTGAATGTTAACCAAGGAACTTCCATTTCGATTCAACTGGTAGCTTGACACAAGCAGCAATGCTTGACTGTAGAATGTTATCTAAAATCCCATTATCCAAGAGAATGTAAACTGGTAATCCATTAATAACACTCAGAGCTCTTTCATCACTTGGAAGATCAACTGACGTATCTTCTTCGTCTGGATGTAACCAGAAGTAATATTTGGACAAAAATTAGTTGCCAAGTACTTTTTCATCACAAGTGAAAGAGAGTCCTTTTCTCTTCACCGTAGACTGGTTGTATTGAGGAGGTGGGGTTGGTTTGTTTAACAAAGGAGGTAATGATGTAGTCTTAATTGAGTGTAATGTGGTAGTCAGTGGCTGATTCTGCGTGTTAGATCCATAAATTTATGTTTGGCAGCATGCTTTTCTTCTATCAGTTTGGCCAACGACACAAGTCTCATCAAGGTTTTTGGATCTTAGACCAGTACCTCTTACAGCCTCTATTATCCCTTAAAAACGTTTGGTTAGGGTCGTGAACTTAACATAATTCTCTTGCAGTGATCTTTCTTGTGAAAATTTGTATGATGAAAGGTTGAATTAAACTTCCAACACGCATGAACAGAGGCAAATAATTGTTTTGACATACTGTTAAAATTTACGACACGCATAAACTCTATCTCATTATATTTTATGGTCTAAAAAAGCAATTCAACTAACACAGTATGTGAACGAGAAACACATGATTTAGTTTATTATGTTTCATTCAGTCAACTCGTAAATCTTACATCATTTTTGACCTGCAACATAATAAATCTAACATGAAAACAAACTTTTGAATGGAATAAACGATTACAAAAATTAACGTTTCAAAACGGTTACATATTTTGGTTCAATTAATTAAATTATTAATTTTAGTTTTGAGCCTTTGTTTTGATTTTTGTTTTATGCTAAAATTATAACATCTCTATAATATATAGATAATTTTATAACGAAATGTATACAAATCTAATCGTAACAAACTAACATAACGCGAAGAAAATAATAGAATCAGCTACTTAAACCAAGCAAAAATAGAATTAGCACTAATTGATTTTTCCTATATTATATTTACAAAATAATATTATTCCAATTATAAAGTTTATAAAAAACTTGAACGCGATTTGAGTAAATCTCACTAATCCCATTACATGTTCATCTTTTGAAAGAAATAGCTAAAGCTCGACCTCTACAAAAATACCAAACTACTCTTCGTTTCACGATTATATTCATAGCACCAAACTCCTACCCGAAATTTTATAAATTAAAGTATTGAAAATTAATATATATTATTATAATTCGAAACAACAAAGAAATAACCCACCATACAGTCAGAAATTCTGATCCCTAAATTTTACACTTAACTTTTTGCCATTCATTACAAAGATGAGGCTCCTCCAATGTTCAAAATGAATTTACATATACAAAAACATATTTTCCGTCCTAACCCTTTCTCACTCTATTTCATCTTCTACGAAATTCCATGCCAGTCACCCGAAAAGAAAATTCTACCAAGCAATACACAAAATATGAGCAAAATAAACTAAAGGAATGTTTTTCTCATGGCCAGTCCCAAATGGTAAAGGCAGCGACGCCGCTCCACAAGGCAATGGAATATGAGAACACTCTAGCGGAGATGCCACCTCTAAGGGCGGCTCCGTCACGCCGGAGAATCGTTTTATGACGGTTACTTGAGAACATGCAAACACAATTTGTTTGCCCTCAAAATAGTATGAGACTCCAGAGTAGAAATCTCCCGCCAATGAAAATTATTTTACGCAACACAACCCAATCATTAGAAGTAGAATAATAACTACTGATTATACAAGAAACAGTGAAATTCATATGATGCAAACAATATCAAGTAATCCGCTCAGCAGAAGAATTGTCATTCTCATCAATTTTAAAATCTCTGAAGTCTGACATGTGAATTTTATTCTTAAATCGTCATAGCAGGACAAGATATACAGAAAACAGTAACTAAAACAAATAAAAACACTTCGAAAAATAACAAATTATTGGCTCTCATCTACAAATAAATATCCGCTCACATGATAAATCAGAATAGCGTATACTGCATATAAAGCAGAATATCACTGAGCCAAAATAGAACACAATACATGCATGAAAAAAATTTCAGAAACAAATACAGCTAAAATAAAAGTTACAACTACAATTGGAGATCAGAAATTGGTAAGATTTGTCGGTCACGGTGATTCAGAAACACGGACCAATGTTAAAATCATCATATCTCTTTGCTTATTGATCTTATCGAATAAACATAAAAAGGAGAATTGTAAATTCAAAATCAAAAAAACTGAAAACAAAAATCAAGCACCAGAAAAAGAGATGAAGAGAATCAATCATCAGAGACTTAAATACAAGGAATCATGGAACGAATCCAATCATATTGTTGCAGTTTTTTTTTCTCATCCCGTGATTTAAAAGGAAAAAAAAAAAGCAAAAAGTTGAAAAACAACAATTGTCCTAAAACCCTAAAATTAGAGATGAAGAATAAACCTAGTAAAATAGGTCGGTTAGATCATCAGAGAGACCTGTAACCTTAGCAGATGGAAGAGGCACGGTTGTGAGAGACTGAGAGTGAAACACTTGCTTTGCGTATTTATAAGCAAGGACATTTGAACGGTGAAGCATCTAGAAAGAGAAACCCTAAAATTGAAAGATAGATGCGGAATGGGCCGGGTCCTCATAATTTGGGCCTTTTCTTTCTGTCTTTAAGTGTTTTGAGAAAATTGTAGATGTCAGTGCACAAAAATAAAATGAGTAACTAGTACTTACTCATTTTCACTTTTGTGAAATATTTTTTATTTTCATATTTTTTTAATTCTAGAATCACTGATATTTTTTTCCTTATCATTCACTTTAGGTAAATAAATAATATTGCTTTAGGAATGATATTCAGGTGTTAATATGGCAGCATAAACACTAATAATTGATATTTTAAACATTTTTAAAAATTCTCACGTAATAAATGACAAAATAATTTTATTTTTCATGAACAAAAGTTAAAGAAAACTTTTACAAATACTAATATATAAATTATGTAATTTTATGTAATTAAAGAGTGTTAAGTGTATGCGCGTCATTTTTCAACCCGACTTTAAAGACGTGTATTTGACATTGTTGTCAAACATTAAATATATATTAAACCTTTTTATTGTCCATATGCAAAATGACCAAACACGTAATAAAATGAATTTAATGCGTTAATTATAAAATAAAATTGTTTTAAGTGAAAAAATCAATTACTTAGTTTATAAAATTGTAATGGTTGTTTGTGTCTCCAAAATTAAAGAAAAAGGTAAAGATTGATTAACTTATATTAAACAGGCATCCAACATGAAAAGAAGACGTGAATAATAAGAAAATAACTTCGTTATAATATTTTAATTAAAAAATAGCTTAAAAAAATAAATATGAATTAAAATATTAGAATTGGCATTAAACACTAATTTTTATCATATTCTTAATTTATTATTAATAGTAACAAATATTTTATTAATAGTCCACCTATCATGATTGGAAAGCTTATACTAATACCTTGCACTATTATACTATTACCTTATTAGTATAGTCTTAGTCATCTTATCATCAATAATTTTATAAATATTTTCTATCTTTATATTATTATCATTTAAATTTTAGTATATAGTGATAGCAAATATGAATATGATGATAATTTTTTGAAATCAATGTAATGAGATGGATATTACTTTGATTATTATAAGTTAATGCATGTTCAAAATTATTATGTTCTAATTTATTTAAGAAACTTTTAAAAAAAAATTTCAATACAAACTTATTAAGATATCTACAATTTTTAAGAATGATTTCTTTTTTAAGATCAATTTCACCGTGTCTAAAACCTTGCCTAGAAGCAACTTTATAATCATTTCCATGAATTGTTCCTTTGTTATTAAAATGCAATATAAAAAAAAATTGAAAATAAACATAGGTTGATTATACTTACCCATCTATTACGCATATTTCATATTTTGTTGGCAATGTCACAAGTATATGTATGTCTTACATGTCTTAAACACCATTTTCTTGTCATTATAATTCATTGTAAAATATAAAACAATCTTTCATAAATTGTAATATAAAAATATGCACCAAAACCAAATATATTAAAATACAACTACCAAACCCAATGTTTACATAATTTTCCTCAATAAGAAAAAAATATTTTCATTGTCTAAAACTATCACCGTGATAATTTATTATTTTATTCTCTTTACATGTTATATTTTGTAAAATAAACTATTTCATGTTATGATATTTTCTTATTGTAAGTTGCGACCATCTTTGTCGCAATAAAACCAACTTTGAATTATAATTTTCTATTCAAGTTTTAATTAATGTGTTATTAAAAGAAGTCAACGTTGTTTAGGAGCACAAATTCAAGAGCTGTTAAAGGATTGGCAGGGCCTAAATCAAAGTTAAAAAATGAGATTTTTTATTTTTTTTTATGTAAAATTATTTATTAAATCATCATAATTAATTTTATTTGACATATTTTTTTAACAAACAATAAGGACTACTCCATTTAATCTTTCTTCTTAAATGTTTTTATTATCTTTAACTTTGATAAACTCCTCTCGGCCAAAGAAATTGATATTGGAATTGTTGTTAATATCATTTTATAAATTATATATGCATTTTAAAAATAATATGTCTTTTATATAATTAAGAATTTAAGCCCCAATTCAGTTTTGTGTTTAGGGCCTAACCTCTCGTGGGCCTAAGGCCAGCCCACTAAGGGACCCCCTATACCCCTTTCAGCTCATTTTGTGCCTTGTCTCCTTTACAAAAGCAGGTTCCCCTCCCTCAAACACTTTGTTCTTCAGCAAGGTTCCCTGCTAGGGCACTCCATCCTCACACCTCCGAGTTAGCAAAACTCTCTCTTTTTCCAGGTAAGTTGAGCTTTAGAGCTCTTCGTCCGTTCCTTCTCCTTTTTGCATTGTTTAAAACACGTGGGTCAAGTTGGGGTTAAGTCTCTTAACTTCGTTTTGTCCTCTTTTTCCACGTTTCAGCTCATTGCCATAGTTCCTGGAGCTGTGGTACTGCATAGTTAGGGTCTGGTTGCTTTTGGTGCTTGAAACAGAGGTAAGGGGAGCTAGGTCTTTAAGTTTAAAGTTATTGTGGCATGCTTATGTTCTGTTCCATGTTGTGGGTGCTTGAATGGTGTTGGAATCGTGTAAAAATGGTTGGCGTATATTATGGATGTTGCTCTATGTCGTTTTTCTGCCTTGCATGTATGGAACTGTGGGGGAGAACTGATATTCTCGCCCAGGCGAGCTCGTCTCGCCTAGGCGAGAATATCAGCAGCTCACTCAGGGTTCTGCCTCGAGCACTCGCCCAGGCGAGGGGCTGCGTTTTGAGCGACAAGACAGCTCGCCCAGGCGAGACAGCCTCGCCTAAGCGAGGGATCGTGAAACTCTCCAATGACCCACTGTTGTAGGCTCGCCTAAGCGAGAGCCCGTCGCCTGAGCGAGACAACTTCTCTCGTCTGGGCGACAACTCCTAGCTTGAGCGAGGCTGCTGCAGCGGGTGGTTTCAATTCTGTTTTTCTCTTTGTTTGATGGGTGAATTGTGTGCTTTATTTATTTACCCCTTTCCTTCAAAACCTAAAGCATGTGAATATATGTGGTTGCTTGAATCTTCTTAACTAAAAGTTGGTATGTTGGCATGAATAACACATGGATTTTGGTTGGTTGAGAACTGAATGTTTTGAGATAAAGATGGTGGATATGGTATGAAACATGAATTTGGTATGTGATAGGCGTAATTCCATGAGTCTCGTGGGGAGATCTCATGGTGGTGTGTAGTGTATATATTAAGATATGGATTCAAGTAAGGATCGCATCCCGAAGCTCTAAAGGGTCAGTGAGTCTCAAGTAGAGCAAACTGACCCAAGTGGTGAGAGTAGCGGGAGGCTCTAGTCTCTGGCAGGATAATGGCCTTAGACGCTTAAAGGCTAACCTCGTGTGTGGTAGGGTGAAACCCATTGGCAATGGCTCTGCAGAGCAGTAGAGGCCACCACGAGTGCAAGCGTCCAGTGAATCCGATCTTAGTATGTGTATCTGGATAATTGAGTCATAGTGTCTTGTTTGTTTGCCATAACATGACTTTTGTGTCTCTGTGTTGTATGCCTGGGAATGTTCATGTACTTGTTCTTTTATACCATGATAAGTTTTAAATTACACTAGCTTACCCTTGAAATTTTTGTGTATGTTCCTGTTCTGCTTTCTCTTTTGTGATGATCACCATGTGGTGGGAGCAGATGGGAATGCTTCTGGAGGTAGGCCTGATGGTGGTAGCAGTGTAGCTTAATGGGCCCGTTGATGTGGCCTTCGAAAGAAATTCTATGGCCCTAGTGCCTTGTAATTCCATGCTCATATAGCATTTCTTTTGCAAAACTGTTAAGCTTTATAATTGGTTTTGTTATGGCATGGTTATATGCCTAGGTTTCCTTTTAAGCACTCCTATGGATGACTGTTAAAGTACTTTTCTTAACTCTGGTTTCTTCGGTCAGCTTTGCTCCTTAATATTATAACTATGCGATGTTTTGTTTAGTAGATTAATCTATTTAAATGGGATGTCACAAAGAATGTCAATTAATTTATCATTTTTCAAACCTAAAATTTTGTTTAAGTTATTTAATTATGAAAATAAATTAAATGCATAAATATACAATAAAGGTAAGTATTTTTTTTCCTAAACTTAAATAACTTTGAAGAGAGTCCTTCTTTATGATTTTTGTTACAGAAAAGGTAAGTTTTTTTTTTTCCAAAACTTGAATTACTTTTTCTAAAGAAACTCAGCTTAGCTCCTTAGTTTTGAATGTAGAGTTTAAATCTGAATCTTATTTTCTTGTCACATTTTTTTGTTTTTTTATTGTCCGCAAAAAGACTAAACTAATATAATTAATAGCTATGTAGAAAAAATTCAGTTCCTCATCAAGATATATGCAAAAAAAACTCTCAAAATCCCTAAATCAAAAAGTATAAAAAAAAACTGAAAAAAATAAATGTATTTTTAATTCCAATATAAATCCAACAAGTAGAATAAAGGCAACATTCATACAAATAACGAATAGAAAGAAACACTACTGTAAATTCTTATATTACATGAAATTTTTCTTATAAATTTGTTAACAAATTTTGCAAGAAAAGACTTTTTTCTACTATTTTTCTAGGAATTTTAAATGGCAGGTAATTTCTTTGTAGGTAATCATTTCCTACAAAATTTAAAATTTGCAAGTATATTCTACAATATTTGTTGCAAACAGTGTTTTATACAAAATGTTTTGCAAGAAAATTGGTAGCAATTTCTTGAAAAAAAAAATTCACAACAAAATTTGTAAGTATTTCCTACGAAAAGAAATTCAAAACAAAATTGGTAGGAAATACAAATTTTGTTAGTAGTGAAAAAACATATCAACTTGAGATAAGGGTGAAAATATTGGTATACAGTCAACATGAAATTCAAAGAATGTAAATTGACAAAATTCTAAAAACATTTGTTTTATAAAATAGAAGAAGAACAATGATAGGTAAGTAAAATAAAAGTAATTAACCATTATTACTTTTTTTCGTAAAAAAAGTTAATTATTTACTAAAAAAATGTTTTAACTCATTAAATATCATTTCAGTACATGTAGAGATTAATTGAAGGATACTAATAATAATTTAATTAAATTTTATTTTTAAACATAAACTTATAATTAATTTAATAGGTATATTAGTACTAAAAAAATATTTTTTAAAATTTATTTTTCTCAAACATAATTTTAATATTAATTTAATAAAGATATATTATAACTAAAAAGTTGTTTTGAAGCTTTTTTTTACTTAAATTTTATCTTATAATTAATTTAATAAAAAAATATTAATACTAAAAAAATAAAAAAATGCTGAGGGTTTTTCTTTTGAAGTCTGAAACGAATGTTTTATCTACTTTATTCTTGAGTTGGGCGATGCATACAATATATTTACATTTTATTTATAAATAACAATAAATTTAATTAAACAAATGCACTCCTATTTTCAAATGAATTAAAATACACAATATAAACATGAAATCTTAATTTCTTATTTCTTTTATCAAAATTTTGTTCCTCCGCAAACTATATTTCATCTTCTTAATTCTTTAATATTTTAATTTAATATTATCAACAATTTAAAAATCTCAAACCACAATTTAGCTAATTTATTTATACATAGAGAGAGCAACACCATTTCTCTTTCTTCTCATCAGACATTCGGCATGGGAGAAAGACGTAGTTGGACTCAAGTTTCTCCACTTCTCTGTTGACGTCTAAAACTGAACGTATTCAGAAATTGTTTCATTTTGTTTCAGAGAAAAAGAAAAAGAAAAAAAAAACATGAATCAAGTCAAATTTCCAAGTTACAAAAAACAAGTTCTCTTACCGATAAAGTTTAACGTGACATGTTAATTTATTTTAGAGTTAAATATATTTTTGTTAAATTTTGAAATCAGTTAATTTTAAAATTTAAAATTAATTTAGTCTTTCACATTTTGAATACGTGGATTTAGTCATTTGTTTTATTAAATTTTGTTAGGTTTAATTGATGTTTTGTACGCATTTCAAGATTATATTTATATTATTTATATTGTTTGATATATTTTTGTTTTAATATTAAGTCAAATGCTATTATAAAATATGATTGAGATGTTATTTGATTAGAAGAACTAAATTCACGTATTTGAAAACATCAAGAACTAAATTGATTTAAAATAGACTAATTTCAAAATTTTCTAAAAGCTAAGAAAAAAAGATATTTAACACTTTATTTTAATCGAAGCATCATTTTATTAAAAAAATATATAATTAAATTAAATGTTTAGAATATAAAATAAAACCGCATTATATTAAAATAAATGAATTAATAACGTAGAATTTAACCTTACAAAAACACAGGGACCATGTTTTTTTCCGTGTTGATGCGGTAAACGAAGGTTCGAGAAGGTGGGTTTAAGCACACATTAGAAACAGACAGAGGAAGTAGAAAGCCAAATCAAAACCAGTGGGCGTTCGTTGAATCCTCATTGCTCCGAAAACGACAAACCGAGATTGAATAAACGCCCACATTACATTTTCACAAACTCTCTTTCACTTTCAACTCTTTTTTATTGCATTGCATAAATTTCAACACTCTTTTCAGATTGCCCACTGAAAAAGCCTTTCACCATGGTTTCTCTCCGTTTCGTGTCGCTCTTTCTCTGTTTCCTCTGTTTTGAGATCTCTGTTTCCGCCATTCGGTTGCCTGGTGTGGACCAAGAAGCCAAGGCCACGTAATGATGATCATAATTTTATTTCTGAATGCCGTTCTGCCATTTGTGTATCTCTCTGCCCGTGGATGAGTTTAAAGTTTGACATTTTTTTTGTTTTGGTTTGTGGGTGTTCGTTTTTCAGCCATGGATCGGGGCTTCGGTTGAACAAGGGAGGCTGTTCAGTGAAATTTGATCCCACACGGGTCACTCAGCTCTCGTGGAATCCCAGGTTTGACCTTTTCCTTTGCTAGACAAATGGGTCGATTTTGTTATCTTTTGTTGTTGATTTTTGTGAATTATGTCGTGCAGGGCTTTTCTGTACAAGGGGTTCTTAAAGGAGGAAGAATGCGATCATTTGATATCTCTGGTTAGATTTTGTTTTTGATTTTAGTCCTTATACTTTTAAAACAATGACTGTGGATTTTGGTCTTGGTATTTTTTGTAATTGATGCATTTTGATCTTATTTTGTATAATTGTTGAATTCCGTTCATCTTTGTGAAAAATAAGATTGTAGGATCAAGAATGAAGCTCATCATTTATAACAAATACGAGGATTATGTTTGATTTTATGATCAATATATTAGAAAATCAAGGCTTTAGAAAAGGGTCTGCGACTGTGATCTAGGCTGCAACTTAATGATTTTTTGGGGTTTCTGTGACTGCAATGCTTTGTGGTTGCCGAGGCTGCATTTATCCGCAATTTATCGCAATATTAAGGGTTGTGACGAAATTGTGGCTACAATTTAAAACCTCTGGCATTGGGTTTATGTGAGATTTTTTTATGAGATTATATATCATATTAAGTTTTGTGTCTGAATTTTTGTGATATTAGGCCAAGGACAAGCTGGAGAAGTCTATGGTGGCGGATAATGAGTCTGGTAAAAGTATAATGAGTGAAGTCAGAACGAGTTCTGGAATGTTTCTGAACAAGGCACAGGTATGATGAATCAAAATGGTTTATTTTATGCTTATATGGAAACCTTCAAGGCTTTTTATTTGATTATGATTAACTATGTAGCTTATAGAGAAGTTAAATGTAAGTGTATGCAAAATGTGGATTGAATTATAATTACAATGAAGTGAAGATGTACTGAACCACAAGTTAACATGTGAATAAGGAGATGTTCATATGGTGGAGAATGTTCGCTCTTGCTCTTGCTAAATGCTAGAAATGGAATTTTATCACTTTCACAACCACATGTGACTTCTATGAAGCTTTTTCTTTAGGAAAGGAGGTGGTGAACATGCTCAATGTCTGTTTGCTTGTTTGAGATGATTATAATCTAGGATAGACTTTGATATTATCTTGCATTTAAATGAATAATGTGCATCATGGAGGGCTGCCACTGTCAGTTCTACTGTGCTGTAATCAGAGGTTAATGGTTTACTCTTTCAGGGCATAAGAGTAACAAGTTAATAATTCTGTCTCATGACCAAATAATTCTGCCGCTCCACCAACAATTTTTTATCTCAATTTCATGAGCTGAAATTTATTTTAACAGAGCTTTGTGACAATTGCATTTACGTATTGATTTCCTCTTTTTTCTATATTTGATCTTTTAAGGATGAAACAGTTGCTGATATTGAATGCCGAATTTCTGCATGGACATTCCTTCCTGTAGGTTAGTAAAAAATATCATTCTTTGATCCAGTTCAGTATTTGCTTTTCTTTGCTTTAATTTAAACGTATGTTCATTGCATCAGAGAATGGTGAGTCAATGCAAGTACTGCATTATGAGCATGGTCAGAAGTATGAACCACACTTTGATTACTTCCATGACAAAGCTAATCAAATTATGGGTGGCCATAGGATTGCTACTGTATTGATGTATCTGTCTGATGTTGAGAAGGGTGGGGAAACAATTTTTCCCAATTCTGAGGTAAAGATTTTCTCATGGCTTTGATTCTCTGATGTTTCATTCGGAATCCCTTCCCTCTATAAAAAGAAAAATTGAAATCATGATCAATTCTTTTTCATTTTCAGGGAAAGTTGTCACAGCCAAAAGATGATACCTGGTCAGAATGTGCTCACAAAGGATATGCAGGTATATATATTTGGATGCCTTTACAAACTATTAGCAGATTTTTATGTTGAACTACATCAGAAAAACATTCCTGCAGAGTGTATAATATCATGTGGTGTACGTAATTTCACATTCTCCTTCTTAGTACGATGATGTTGCAGGCACATCTGCAGAGACTAATAGTTTCACACACTAAGAATTCAATGGTTTTCAGTACTGAATGAACTTAACTGTTCTTATGCTTGATATTTCAATGGCTCTAACCCTTTTTTTTTTGGTGTTTTCAGTAAAACCTCGTAAGGGTGATGCCTTGTTGTTCTTCAGTCTTCATCTTGATGCAACTACTGATGCCAATAGCTTGCATGGAAGCTGTCCAGTGATTGAGGGTGAAAAGTGGTCTGCAACCAAGTGGATTCACGTGAGTGACTTTGAAAAACCTGTGAGGTCACTTGAGGAGTATAGTGGAGAATGTGTTGATGAGAATGAGAATTGCACTAGGTGGGCTAAAATAGGTGAATGTGAGAAGAATCCACTTTATATGGTTGGAGGTGAAGGAGTCAGAGGAAAGTGCATGAAGAGTTGCAATGTCTGCTCTTCTTAAAGACTCTGTTACCTTTTCTTCTTTGGACTTAAATGCATGTAGAAACATAATACATTGTGAAATATAATGTATATAACATTCATTTTGTTGTGAACTATAACCATCAACTCTGCCAGTACATTTCATACTGTTTTCTTAGAACACACAGGATTTAGTTTTTAGCTATATTTTAATGGTCAAAGATAAAAACTTGAGACACCATTCTCTGTCTAGAGGATGTTTTGTTTTTATTGCCTGATATCACTTTTCATGCATTTTGGATATAGGTTGTGTTTGAGTACAACTTGATTATCATTTTGAGTTGTTTTAGTGATCAAAGGTGAAATAAGATGATGAAGTTATATTATAAGATATTTTTATAAATTATTATAGGAGTTAATTGAAATACTCTGAAAAGAAGTTTTGATTAAATTACAAACTATTTTTATGTACTCAATGATAATTTTACTGTTTCTGTTTGTTCTCACAGCAATTCCGTAAAAATATTCTTGTTTGAAAGTATTCACAGTTTGTTGATTCTTTTACCATGAATGGACTTTAATGAAGTGATAGTCTGTGAGAACTGAAATTATATTAGAAGTGTTTTGCTGAAGAGAAATAGGAGAAAATGAGGATATAGTGATGAATAAAAATAAGCTAACAGTAGAGTGTAAAAGAAATAGACTAATATAATTCCTCGTAAGAAATTGAAAGTATTGTTTTACGTTTAATTAAGTTGTAAGTTTATATATCAAATTTTATTTAACTTTTAATTTATTTAATTCTCAAATGTTTTAACTCTTTGTTGTTTAATTTTTTTTATTAAATAATTTGTGACTGTTATTTTTTAGAAAAACTAAAAGTTAAATATTAAAATTTAATTAAAAATGTAAAATTTTTAAGTATTTAATAAATTTTAAAAATTAATTGAGATTCAATTAAAAATATACACATTTATAAAAAATTTAAAACTTGATTAAGTCTATTTCTTATCACAACAACTTTTAGGGATTGTAACAAGAAAAATTAAATTATTTAAATAATTAATCTAATGTATAATTAATTGTTATTATTTATTATTACAATCTATCATAATTATCTTTTCGATGTAAAAGGTAGTTTATATATAAGAAAATAAAAGTATATATATATATATAGTTAAATAGGTTTCTCAAGTTTCAGTCAATTTTGAAATTAATTTCTCTTCAAAATTTTATACCAATTTAGTCATTCATTTTTAGAAATATGTGAATTTGGTCCTTTTTATCAAATTTTATTAAGTTTATTTGACATTTTAAACACATTTTATGATAATATTTAAGTTAACATTGAATCGAAAATGTGTCAAACAGTGTAAATAATTCAAATACTATCATGAAATGCGCTTGAAACATCAGATAAACTTAACAAACTTAACAAAAATTGGTTAAAATGACTAAATTCAAATATTTTCAAAGATGAAGGATTAAACCGGTCAAATATCAAACGGTATAAATAATTCAAATATTATCATGAAATGCGCTTGAAACGTCAAATAAACTTAACAAAAATATACACATTTTTAGAGATGAAGGACAAAAACATATTTAACCCTATATATATA
>Ga0214543_1006334_pt1 | contig 21107 bp, 15 predicted proteins | sample CNSS2metaG_FD_160094 | JGI IMG/M metagenome (GOLD analysis project Ga0214543, IMG submission 160094) | Root nodule microbial communities from cowpea collected in UCLA plant growth center, Los Angeles, California, USA - CNSS2 | ecosystem: Host-associated > Plants > Roots > Nodule | place: USA...
TTTTTTTAAAGAGAGATTAAAAAGAGGTGTGTATGTGGGAGTGGTGATGGGAAAGAATTAGAGTAGTGTAGAGAATTTTTTTTCGGTATGACAAAGTGCGTATTTATACTCACACCTTGCAATATCAATGCAATCCCAATCTTAATTGTAACGAACAATATAAGGAAGAAATTGGTCATGATAGCAACACATCATGAGAATCAAATCATAGTAAATCAGAGCACAAAATCAATCCCAATTAATAATATTGATTCTAACCATTAACAAATTAGAGCACAAAATCAATCCTAATTAGTAATATTGATTATAACCATTTGAAGAAATATTTCTTCTAATTATTAGAATCATATCACTAATTTCTCTTCTAGGAACAAGGGTAAAAAGCAGGTTGAGTTGATGGGCTCATGAGAAGGAGTGCGATAATTAATAACAAATTGGGCTATTCCCTCTTTATTCCTTTTTTTTTCTTTTTTCTTTTTTTTTTAAAGTTGATGTTTGAAAATATTTTTGAAGAAAATTTTGTTTCACATTTTTTTTTATTTTCAATATTAACTAAAAAACCTTTTTTTTTATTTTTTTCGAAAATAAATTTATTTACCCGGACGAAATTGGCTGTTGACACACACCGAAGGCCAAGACGGACTAACCTACGTCGAAGGTCGAGAGGGCTCTTTTCGAACAAGAAATTGAAATAGGCTCTCTCGGAACGAGGGTCAAGATGGTTTGACTTGGACCAAACACCAGTGCATAAAGGATATTTGACAACAGTTATTTTTGCTATTTTGCCTCAGTTTCATAACTGAGGCATATAAGGCCGACACAAAAAAGGGTCAGCTTTTCACCTCTGATGTTACCCGATGCAGAAACTCACCTTTCTACCTCGGTTCTAATGAGAACCGAAGTCATATACTCCCCATTTCTGTCTCGGTTCTAATAAGAACCGAGGCCGTATGTCCTGTTAACTTTTTAAATAAATTTTTTGTTTTTGGTTATTCCCACATTTTTTAACCTACATATTTTTTTTTTCAGAAAACCAGACTAGTTAGACTGAAAACAAAACTATACATTTTATGAAACATGACATCATCCATAATCCAAATACATTTGAAAGCGTCTTGTAACAATAAGTCAATATCCTAATCAATACTATTGTACATCTGAATTATAAATTTGGCAGATTATATCCTACCAAACTTTATAGACTTCGCGATAATTGGTACAATACTTTTGAATGTCTGCAAAATAAGAGACTAACTTAAGCAAATAATTAATCACATATACATACAATAAAACTAATACTCAATAGACTACAAATTTATAGACTCATATTACAAAAATAAGAACATGGGAGCGTGAAAAGCGAAGCGAATGACAATGGGAGGATGCAACGATACTCACGTTCCCGAAAGCTACACAATCCCACCACAATGCAATAATACCTAATAAAGAACACAACCATAAAAACACAAGAAATAATCAAAAATAGGAGAAAAAAATTAAAACAAAGAAAATCCCAACAAAACCCTAACAAAACGCAAAACAACAACTCAAATCACAAAATTAGTTATACAAAACGCGAAATAAAAAAAAAAGGAATCGCGTAATTTTTCGAATTTCAACTAACCACCACACGCATGGAGAACATGACAGAGCGCTACGGTGGCTTGCCAGAATGTGAGCAACGGTGGCACGTGAGACTAATAGACAGTAGAGAAGCTTTCTTTGGGGAGGAATGGTGGCGCAACGGAGGCTGGCAAGGAGGTTAGCGTGGTGCTTGGTGGAAAGGCTAGCGCGGTGGCTGCGTGGGACGAACCAGCGGCTACTGTGGAACACAAATGATCGCAGCAGCGTGGAAGGAGGCTTGATGGTGGCTGACAGCATGAATGGAGGCTAGACAACGATGGCTGTGGACGGTTGACGGCGCGTTCAGAGGAGAGAAAACGCGAATGTTGCGTTGTAGAAGACGAAGAATATTGCATTCACGTTTTGAATCCCTAACTTGGTATATGGCCTCGGTTCAATTTTTAACCAAGGTAGAACAGTGATTTTTGGCCTTGGTTCAATTTTAACCGAGGTAAAACAATGATTTTTGGCGTCGGTTCAATTATAACCGAGGCCAAGTTTGGCGTAGTGGCTACGTGGGACGAACCAGTGGCTACTGTGGAACACAAATGATCGCAGCAGCGTGGAAGGAGGCTCGACGGTGGCTGACAGCGTGAATGGAGGCTAGACAACAATGGCTGTGGATGGTTGATGGTGCGTTCAGAGGAGAGAAAACGCGAATGTTGAGTTGTAGTAGACGAAGAATATTGCATTCACGTTTTGAATCCCTAACTTGGTATATGGCCTCGGTTCAATTTTTAACCGAGGTAGAACAATGATTTTTGGCCTTAGTTCAATTTTAACCGAGGTAGAACAATGATTTTTGGCGTCGGTTCAATTATAACCGAGGCCAAATGTCACTCTCCCAATTAATTTGTTGCTTCAGGTAAGGGAAACTGAAGCCTAAAAGGCTTTATGGCAACAGGTCTACTACAACCGAGGCAGAAAAGTAGATTCTGCTTCGGTTATTGAGGGAACCGATGTAGAAAAGCTTGTAGAAATTGCAAAAATGTCATTGCGTCATTATATGTTTCGGTTTCTTGATAACTGAGACCTATAACGTGAGTTAAATAATCAAAACTGCACTAGTGAAAAGTCGGGACAAGCCAAAAATTGAGACATGTCGAACCGGGGCAAATTTCGAAAAGGGTCAGCTCAAGGCGAAAGTCAAATAAAAGAGAAACATTCCATAAAACAAATTTTAAAAAAAAATTATTTATATTCAGTTTATAAAAAAGATAATAATAATAATAATAATAATAAAACATTTTGTCATCGTAACAATAAGCGAAAAATTTTTCATACACATGCATGATTCTTGTAAAGTAGATTGAAGGTTACATTAGTCATTGGCCATTAGGCTAACATTATTCATCTTCCTAATCTTTGCTACTTTTTACAAGGAAACAATTTCAATATGCACATTCAATAGCAACATTCAAGTAAAATGTTTTCTTTCATTGGTTAAAACAATAGTGTTTTCGGTGAAAGAAAGTAGTGCTATTAAAAAGCTGAATACCGTTGACAATATCTATGCTACACAATTACAAATCCCAAGTGAAGCAACAGTGACCAAATTGCAGAGTTGGAATGAATGGAAGAGTAAAAAATAACCCTAGATTTTGTTTCTTTTTTTGTGCTTTCATAAAAAATTGTAATATCCCTTTTATTATTGTTTGGTGATAAGTTTCAAGAAATACAATCAAACTAAATATAGTTAAATTTTTATTGTTTTCAACTTTAAATATAAAAAAAAAATAGATACGAAAAGTTAAATTTGGTGTTGTGATACTTATATTATTCAGAAGTCGATATTAAAGATAATTCCCTTTACTTTTAAACTGTGACAAAGTTATAAGTTTTAATAAATACGACAATATCGATTTGTCATTCAAACAGACCCAATGAATTGAACTATTAAACTATGTCTTATAAATAACCTTTTTAAATAACTTTTCATATATATTTTAAGAAAACATATTAATTTTTCAGAATCTTCCTACATGTGATTCCTTGTGTGCATAAAAAACACAAACAAAATTCAGATTCAAAAACTTAATGCTACATATTTACTATCATTACATGTCGTTTGAATCTGTAATTGCTTTCGGCCTATGGTCCGTGTTGAGTTCATTCTGCATGAATATGGATTCCAGGTACATGACGAAATTCCTAAGTTGGAATTTGATGAGGCCATCGGCGCCGTTGATCGGTAGGAAATGGACTCCGTTCGACAAAGACGACCTCCGGTAGTCGTTTGTTCAGTGGAAACGACTGGAAAACGCAGCAGGTAATCGAATATGGAAGTGAACGCTCGAATCTCTCAGGCTTCTTACTGGATTGGTAAACCCGACGAGGTTTAGGGTTTGAGCAGAGACGAAAGTGGAGTGTTCTCAACCAAATTTTATCATTCATCTCAGCTAATCGATACAAATGGTTGGCTTGCCTTTTATAGATGAAGGCAACCAGAAAAGAAAGCAACAGAAGGAAACGACTAACAACATGTCGTTAAATGACACGGGAGGAACGCGTGTGGGAGAAGAAGCAAACCCTAACAGAAACAAACCCTAACAGTTTCCCCTAACCTTAACAGAGGACGCACTTCTTAGTTTGTGGGGAAGAGAGGTTTTCTCTCATAAACCCTAGCAGCACGCCCTTCTCTCGTGAAGAAAAGCTGGTTGGAAGGATTTGGGCTCGTGTGAAAAGGGGCTTGGGTGGGCAAAGTGAAATGAACCCAATGGCGCTCCCAAAGAAGACAGAAGCGGATGTATGCGTGATGGTTGAAGGAACTACTCTAGCGACTAGGTGTTTCAAACGCGTGAGGCAAAAATGGAAGATACGAGAATTTGGAACCCTAGTAGGGTTGCTGAAGGGTTGGGTCGGGGCATTGTCGTGTTGGTGGGAAGGATGACTTGGGCTGCAGCTAGATAATTTGTTGGCCCAATCAACCGATGCACAAACAATTTCATTATACACGCTGAAGACTGAATCAGGTGGCGCAAAAAATGACGTGATCTGTTGGACGCTTAAAGGAATGGGGCTGCTACGTGCAGGCCCAATTGACGCTGCTCCTGGCTGCCACTTTGCAGATGCATGAGGTGTGCGGATTATCACTTGAAGAAGCGTGATTGTGTGATGCCATCTTTGAGCCGCTGGAGCAAGGATTCAACCCATCATTCACGGATTCAGCCCACCATTCACGGATTTTGTATGGTGAGAATTGGGTTGCAAGCCCAATATCGATTGACAACTTTGAAAATGGGCTGCATTTAACAAAAATATTCAATTAGAACAAGTTTTATTTAATTAAAAATAAAAGAAAATAAAAGAAATTAAAATGAATAGGCCTAGGCGTTGGCCCAATGCTATAAGCCTTATTGGGATCACATTAGAATCACTGCACAAAAAACCTACGATATGAACCAACATATAGTCTGCACATTGAATTCACCTTAGATATGAACATAGCATAGTAAATTGCTTCCTATGGTCACAATTGAGCTCATTGGTTAAGAGGAGAGGTAAAGAAAAACTATTTTCAACAAAAACAAGATTCATTGAAACGCTAAATATGTTGTATCTGGAAGGCAGTGGTTATTGCATAGTCGCCTATGGTCCCATCGTAATTCAGCTCATTGGTTCAGAGAAGAGGCACAGAAAAACGTTTTTCATCAAAAACAAAGATTCATTGAAAACCTAAACCTGTTGCGTCCACAAAGACAGTGGTTCGCTGATCCTTTGCTTCTTCTTTTGTCCTCTGTTTCTTCTTCTTCTTCTAAAAAAAATAATTTGCTGAATATTTTATATCTTAACTTATGTGATGACATAAACCATTTCAAGAGTATTGAAAACACATTCATTTCTAAAATTAGTTACTTGACTAAATATATTTCAAATATACAGGTAGAACACTAATTAAACAAAACGTTTTATGTCCTAAAAATAGTGGATACTCTAAATATAAATTAATCATATATATAGTAGATCTTAAATTTATTAAAACCTATAAACTTATATTAAAAATGCAGTGAATCATGTAATAATTTCTAACAGAGAAAAGAGAAATATTTTATTAAATTTGTATATATTTGAACTCACTTATTTAAGTAAGGTTAAATTATTTATTTGCTCCTAATTTTCGTAAGTAAATTTGAATTTGGTCCATTAATTTTTAAAAGTGTTAACTAGGTTCCTAATTTTGATATTTTGTATCAATGAAGCCCATTTCGTTAAAATGGCAGAAACGACGTTAAGCACAATGACGTGGAGATATGAGACTGAACTGAACAGTGAAGTGGCACAATAAGCTGCATTTAAGGTTTGTGTTCGTCGACGAAATTGGGGGAACAAGGGGTTTGCAGAAGAACCGCGACTGCGTGGAATCACAATCATGGAAAGTTCGCGTTCGAACAGCTGGAATTATAGGTGTTGTTAGTGGAATTGCGATCTCGGTGGAAGCAGAGGGTTGTCAGGTGAGTTATTTATTTGAGCTCCAAGTTCCCATTTTTGTCGGCATGCACTGTTTAATTATTTGTTTATTGCGAAAGCGAAGTATGAATGTGGTATTTTAGGTTTAAATATTGTAACTTTATCAAAGTTCGATGTGTGTCCCACCACCATGTTCGAATTTGTGTTCCTCTTGTGGTCCCCCTTTGATTGTTGTTTTTCCTTATCTGTTTGGTTATTGTTTAGCGTTATTGTATAGGTGTTTGTGGTTATATATTTTTGTGCATCATGGGGGACGACAACTTTGACGTCATTTTTCACCATGGAGGGAAATTCGTTAATGATGGTAAACTGAAATATGAGGGTGGGGTTTCTAGACTTTCGTGTGACCCTGATCGCTGGGGCTATTTTGAGGTTGTGAGTATTTTGAGGTAGATGGGGTATATGGGAGAGAATGAACTATGGTACTGTGTGAAAGGTGGTTCTGTATTGAAGGATAGGTTGGCGATTTTGTGTGATGATCGTGGGGCCATGAATATGGTTACCTTAGTTAGGCTAAATGGTAAGGTTCATCTGTGTGTCATGCATAAGATGTGTGAACCAGAAATTATAAAGATGTTGGAATATTTTTCTCATGATGGAGATGTTATTGAAGGTGGTCGTAATGAGAACAATATGGTGGACATTATGAGTGAGATGGAGACTGAAGATAGTGTGCCTCAAGCTGAGTTAGTTAAGGAGGGGTTGTCTTCATGTGAAATAATTGCACCCACCACATTTATCACTTCTACTATGTTCCAAAATAACAAATTATGTTAGCTTCAATATCAGAAAAATGAAGAATGTTTTGGAAAAAAAATAAAGAAACATAATACCATGAGCTTCTTCATACCAAAGTTTCCATGTAACTCACCTTATACTTAGGGCAGCCCCAAAATTTTTTGCCCTTTTTCTTCAATGTTCTCGCAATTCTCAAAGCTCCTTTCTCTCCACAATAGCACATCATTGTTACACCCATATCTATAAAGCCACTTCCACCACAGAAGGATGCAAACTACAAATATATATATATATATATATATATATATATATATATATATATATATATATATATATATATATATATATAACATGGGTCATTTTTTGGAGGTTAAAAAGACCTCCACAAATAAAGATCATATGGGCTGATTATGATAGATTTTATAGAAGTTGATAATAGAAGGGAGTTTTTTATTTTTTTAAGGAGGTTTATGACCTCCGCAGATTGCAACACATTCTTCTTTGAGTGAATTCACGTATTCCCTCCCAAATCATAAAACTTAATGAATTTTTCCCTTTCACTCGAAAACCTAAGTTCAGAGTGCCAATCGATTTCGCTCCGCTATTAAGCAAAGTCATAGCCTCCGTTGCAGCGATCTTCGTCGCGCTAGCTCCGTCTTCGTCGCACCATCTCCGTTGCACCGTCTTCGTCACGCCATCTCCGTCGCGCCGTCTTCGTCGCGCCATCTCCATCGGCGTTCTCTTTGTCGCTTCATCTCGGTCGCGCTGTTCGTTTCCCCGTCTTCGTCGCACCATCTTCGTCGTAGCCTCAGTTGTAGCCTCTTTTGTAGCGAATCAGTGACTCTGCGATTCAGCTTCGTTACGCCCTCTCTGTCACTCTGGCCCTCCATCACATGTGATGAGGCCATCGAAGCCATTTATTGGCGGAAATGTGCTCTGTTCGTTAGAGAACGGCCTCAAATCGTCGATTATTCGGTGGAATCGATTGGAAAACGCAGTGGAAGGCTTAAAATCGGTGAATAATGCTCGAATCTCACTGGTTTGGGGCAACCCGAGTAGGTAAGGACCTAACCTAGGGTTTAGGTGAGCTAACGAATGTGGGAGTGATCTCTACCGGAATATCTCATTCATCAAAGCTAACTATTACATAAGATTGGCTTGTCTATATATAGGTGAAGAGGCAACCGGAAAACCAACAAATAGACGCCGTCTAACATGGACCTAACAGCGAGAGAAATATTGGCTGCCTAAACAGAACCCTAAAGGCTACATATGGAAGGCGTGAGGCTCGCACGAACGCAAAAAGAGATTGCACGCTGTCAAGAGGGTTTGAGAATGAAACCCTAGCAGAGGGTTGGCCTTCGTAAATGAGAAGGGCAGTTAGGGCTGCACGGCAAAGCACAATGAAGGTGCTGGTGAGATTTGTTTCGTTGCATTGGAAAAACATTGGGCCGCTGAAGCAATTGGATTCAAGCCCAATAAAGTGAGGCACGTAGGACAATAAATGTTGGTTCCAACGCGGGATGAAGAAACTAGTGGCTGGAACACACCAGGGGCGTCAATCTAGATTTGGGCTTCACTTTGAACCAGAACCCTAGCACAACTATGGATGTGCCTGGAAAGAAATTGGCTGGAAGCGTTGGTAACTTCTGGACACTTGAAGGAATTGGAACCCCGTTGATGCAGATTGTGCTTAAGCCCAATAACGATGAAGCATGAGAATTGGGATCTCTAGATCAGCGTTGGTGTGCGGATGAATCAATTTGAAGAAGCGTGATTGTATGATGCCATCATTAGGCAGTTGGAGCAAGGATTCAGCCCACTATGTATGCATGTTGATTGGAAACATGGTTGAGGTGAGAATTGGGCCACAGGCCCAATATCAATTGACACCTTTGAAAATGGGATGCATTTAACAAAAATATTCAATTAGAAGAAGTTTTATTTAATTAAAAATAAGAAATTAAAAGAACTTAAAAAGAATGGGCCTAGGCATTGGCCCAATGCTATAAGCCTTATTGGGATCAATCATCCCCTCCCCCTTAAAGAGGACCGGTCCTCAGATCTAAAGGGTTATTAAAGGCCCACAGTAATGAAAGTGACTAGTCCACCAGGATCAAAAACAAATCTGCAGTAGTCATCAAATAAAATTGAAGTAAAATCAAAATGACCAAGCAGTAAAATTGAATGGAAAATTTGTGAAAATGGGCTTTTGAAGATTGAAAAAGATGATATTAGGCCCACTTCATAAAAAGAATGTGTGACACTTTGACTAAAATGATTTGTGAAAAGAATTTTAGAGTCAAAGTCTGTTTTTACACAAGATGTTGAGGAGGATGAAATAAAGGAATGAGATTGAGAACAAAAATTTTGATAAGGAAACAAAACAAAAGATTTAATGACAAAGTGAATAGAGTTGAAAGATGGAAGAACTCCTTTTGAAAATTGGAACATAATGGAAGGGATTGGTGAAGGATTGAACACCAAATCCTTAACAATTAGTTCCCCTTTTGCTTTTGAAACGATCTTTAACTCTACCACTGATGATTGTATTTCAAGCTCACTCTTTTGTCGTATTTTCTCTCTTTCTGCTAAGTCTTTTCTCTCATTCTCTTCTTTTGCTTTTCTTAGAGTCTCCTCTTTAGCCTTTTCTCCTTTCTCTCTTTTTTTCTTCTCTTTTATCTCTTTTTCCTCTTGTTCTCGTTGAGCACAAAGCTTCTCATGCTCTTCTTTTTCTCTCTTCATCTCGAAGCTTTTGATGTTTAACTTGCTCTCTCTTGTATTTTTCTCTCTGTCTTTGTTCACTCAAGAGCAAGTCCAAATTATGTTTAAAGTCTTTTTCTAGTCTAGAAAACTTAACGATGTTTTGGATGAATGCATCCCCAATGTCAATGAAGTCTTCTATCCTAGCTTGTTGTGCTTCAGTGATCCTAAATGAAGGGGGAATGAAATGTTTCCACATGCATGTTTTTAAGTCATAAAATGTATTGATGCATGATGTTCTCCCCTTTTTCACATTATATTGTCTCTCTTACCACCAATCAAATGCGCGTCCTACAAACTTAGATGTAACATGCCTAAGAATATCTAGATGAGTATATTTACTAAACAACGGTTGCACCAATTTCTCAGTATCCCACATCCAATCTCTAAATGATATTGGTCCTATATCTTCCCCAAAGAATGAAATGTCATTATGAATGTTATGATGCAACTCATGACTACTATGCCTATCTAAATACACACTACTATGCCTACCTAAATGCACACGGCTAGAAGAAGAAAAACTCATTTTGAAACAATTTTAGCAAAATAATTTTGTTTTTCAAAAAGAAGTTAATGAATTTCTAAAGAGAAAATAATGGAAAAGATTTCTAGAGATACTCCCAGGAAAGGGAGGTGAGTCACATGGACAAGCTTAGGAACCAAGCCTTTCCTAGCCAAAGATCTCTAAAAAATGCTTTCACAAAATTTCTCAATAAAAATACAAATGAAACAGATTGTATGAAAAAAAATTGACAAAGTGTGTGAAGAAAGTGAAATCTAAAGACCAAAAGAAGGTCAACTAGGTGGTAAACAGATGACACCTAGATATCACGGGACCTAAAACAGAAATACAAGCATACAAAGCACGTAAAACAGAACCTGGACATTGAAAGCATAAAAACATAAAACATAAAGACTGAAAACATAAACTAGACGAAAATCCTAAGTGAAAATTCAAGTGGCCTTTGGAACCCCTTGAATCTCACACTACACGTTTAAAAACTATTACAATTAAATGCTAAGGATGGGATTGCTCTAAAGCATTTTCCCACCTAAGCCAAATGAAGCAAATAAAAGAAACATAAAACTGAAAAAAATTTACACAAAGTCCGTGACATCAAAATAGAAATTACAAAAGAAAAGAATGTTGCAGTTTGCTCTCAAACTCTCGAAGCTTTTCAAGTTTCTCTCGTGCTCTCTTTTGTTTTTCTCTCTCTTTGTGTTCACTCAAATGAGTCAAACATTATCTATCAAGGCAGATTTTCACATCATATTCTTATCCACATATTGGCTTTCAACTCACATAAATCACATATGCAACTAATCTTTTAAAGCACAGTTCACTTCAAAGCAATTTTCCAATTCCATTCAAATGGTCAATGGCATATGACAGATTCAAATGATTCAACTCAAAAACAATGATGAAAAGCACACAAGACAAGAAATCGCAGACAGTGCATGCAAAAAAGGCAAGTGCTGAATGGAAACTATCAAACAACAATAGACAGATACCAACTCAAACTGATTCAAGACAATGAATATGGCCAAAATCAGCACTGCAGTAAGAAGCAACAGTCAACATAAAAAAAATTGCATCACATATATGAATAATCTGCCATGTAAAGCTTCAGACAATGCATCATAATGTCACACTACTATCATGGAATCAAAACAGAAACTGAAACAAAATAACTCAGTTTGATGTAGAGTTTAGTAAGTTCAATAACACAAACTATCACTAATTCAAGATACTAAATTGAAATCAAATCAAATGAAAATCCAGCACAACAGGGCAGATATATGGAACTGTAGATATATGATAAGAGACACAATCTATGATAATCACAGATCAACAAATAGTGATTAAGCAGACACATAATGAAAACAAATGCAGTTGCCAATATCAACAAAGTTCAACAGTATTTGAATTCAAATAGTTGAATATGAGTCTAGTTAGAGCATGCAGACATTAATCCAGATCCAAATTGACGAGTAAAACTATATAAAGTAATGGTCCAGAACTGATTAGCAAGAGACATCACTAAATCCAGAGAGAACAACATGGCCGAGAAACTAATCTTTTAAAGCTAATCACAGAAGTCAAATATGTGATATAGCAACGAGCAGATACGAAAATGTTATCCACACTTCACCAGATGCAATTGGCATAAAAACAACACTAATGCAATCTATGCTTTCACGTGATCAAGCTTGCATTTCCACACATAAATTTTGATATGAATAAGATTTCACTATGATGGAATGCTCACTAAATGCTTTGGTCACAACAATCCTTGGCCAGCAAAATGATTAAAACATAGACTCAAGCAAAGATGTGAATAACAAGTAACAGTGAATGGAAAACAGCAGCAAGGAACAACATAATCAACTACTATCAGTGAAAAACATCACAACTGAAACTAGAACAGAACTGGAAAACAATATGAAAACAGGAATAGCATGAATAAAACATGAATCAGTGGAAAATGCACTGCAGAAAAATTGTTATTGATCTACTAGCAATTAAAGAACTCTAGAACATACACATGAAACTACGCATCCAAATTAAAACATATACTGAACAGTGATGAAACAATAGACAAAACACAATTTAGGTACACATCTATGGAATTAGCGACATACAAAGCAACTAACATGACCTAAGACAAAACATGATTCAAAAAAAAATTAAAGCTAAGTAAGAAAAAGAAATTAAACCTAAGACATGCATGTGAACGGCATATTAGGCAGCTTAAGACATGATATCAACAGTATTGATTCAAGAATATTCGGAACAAACAGATTTGAATCAATTTCAATGAAACAAACCACAACAACACAAAATCAACAAAGAGCAACAATGCAATCAATGAGAAACAAGACGGAAGCAAACATTGAAGAAGAAAACAGTAGAGATAAGGCGTGAATACTTATCTTGCAACACTCCGAGAACCGATTGGCTTTGAATACCACTTAATGAGGCCATCAGCGGAAATGTGCTTTGTTCGCTAGAGAACGGCCTCCAATCTTTGATGGTTCGGTGGAATCGACTGGAAAACGCAGCGGAAGGCTTAAAATCGGTGAATAATGCTCGAATCTCACTGGTTTGGGGCAACCCGAGTAGGTAAGGACCTAACCTAGGGTTTAGGGTGACCTGACGAATGTGGGAGTGATCTCTACCGAAATATCTCATTCACCAAAGCTAACTATTACATGAGATTGGCTTGCCTTTATATAGGTGAAGAGACAACCGGAAAACCAACAAATAGACACTGTCTAACATGGACCTAACAGCGAGAGAAATATTGGCTGCCTAAACAGAACCCTAAAGGCTACATATGGAAGGTGTGAGGCTCGCACGAACGCAAGAAGATATTGCACGCCGTCAAGAGGGTTTGAGAATGAAACCCTAGCAGAGGGTTGGCCTTCGTAAATGAGAAGGGCAGTTAGGGTTGCATGGCAAAGCACAATGAAGGTGTTGGTGAGATCTGTTTCGTTGCATTGGAAAAACATTGGGCCGCTGAAGCAATTGGATTCAGGCCCAATAAAGTGATGCACATAGGACAATAAATGCTGGTTCCAACGCGGGATGAAGAAACTAGTGGCTGGAACACACCAGGGGCGTCAAACTAGATTTGTGCTTTGACGGTAATGGGCTTCAATCTCTGCTTGCTGAAATTGGGCTTCTCACTTTGAAACAGAACCCTAGCACAACTATGGACATGCCTGGAAGGAAATTGGCTGGAAGCGTTGGTAACTTCTGGACACTTGAAGGAATTGGAACCCCGTTGATGCAGATTGGGCTTGAGCCCAATAACGATGAAGCATGAGAATTGGTTGCTCCAGATCAGCGTTGGTGTGCGGATGAATCAATTTGAAGAAGCATGATGGTATGATGCCATCATTGGGCCGCTGGAGCAAGGATTCTGCCCACTATGTGTGCATGTTGATTGGAAACATAGCTGAGGTGAGAATTGGGCCATAAGCCCAATATCAATTGACACCTTTGAAAATGGGCTGCATTTAACAAAAATATTCAATTAGAACAAGTTTTATTTAATTAAAAATAAAAGAAATTAAAAGAATGGGCCTAGGCGTTGGCCTAATGGTATAAGCCTTATTGGGATCACATCAACATGTGGCTGTGATTCAGTGGCTTCTGTAGAGTCAAGGTACACCTGGAATTTTTGGTTACCAAGAGATTCCTTATCGATAGTTATTCACTTCTCTAGGAGATAAACATTAAGGTTAATTTTGCTCTGTTGCCTATTTTATGTGAACAAAATAAGAAGATAAAGTGAATTGAAATTCTTCGGTATGTTTAAGTCAACTTCGGACAAACAGTGTAAGTCTTCATTTCAACAGCATCAAAGTTGGGTTTTGAACCTGTTGGTTTGGTTAGAAGAGAGCAATCAACACTGCCTCTCCGTTTAAGATGAGAAATAACAGTTCTGCTTCAAGAAACTGATAAAAACCTAGTATTAATGCTTTTTACCTCCTAACTACGGTAAAGGTTGTATTGTCAAATTGTAATGCACTATTACACTCAGGTGGAATCATAATTCTTAAGTATTTTTATTTACGTGTTCTGTGTAGACTTGTTTAAAAGATACTTATGTTCATGCTCTCTTAGAGAGGTAGATTTAAGACCGATGGTGCTTTTGTTGTTCTAAATAATACACCAAAAGTACTCAACCACTACTTACTAACTTTTTATTAATTTATTTGTACAATATTCAGTTTGTCGTCCTTATTCAATAGATATGGACTTTTAAAGATGAAAGATAACTTAAATTTTGTCCATTACTTTGGGACATTATATTTGTCAATATTTTTTTATTATTAAGAACTCAATAACTCGGTTCAAATTATCATTATGAGGTTGAAAGATGTGCAAAAGCAAAACCAAAATAGTACTGCTAGTGCTAATCTTTTTTGTCTCTTTTTTATTGACATAAATTACTTCATTGTTATAGATGAAGCTCTAGCATCCATGCATCAGGTCGGGGCCGTTTCAGTAATTAGGTTTGTACCAAATTCACTTGAGGATGCAGAAGTTGAGGGTTTCAAATTGAGCTTGATGAAAAGGTTCCAAGATCTGAGATATGATGTTTCATCATGAATTTTACTTGAGGTACATGCCTCTTTTTTTTTCGAGCATGAAATCACCAGTGCAGTAAGGGCTTTCTGCTCCGGTTATTTTTCACATTTTGCCTCGGGTCTGGAACCGAGGCATATTAGGACGAGGCCAAAATGTACCCCTTTTGGCCTCGGTTATCACCCGAAGCCATATACCCACTTTTATGCCTCGGTTATTTCAAAACCGGTGCCATATACCCAGTTTCACTTCCGACGGCAATCCACTCTCCACCACCTCATCTCCGCAATCATCACTTATAGGAGCCGCAGTCTAGGGCAGATTCCATTTGAATGCCTTTTGTAGCTTCCACAACCTCTTCCTCACTTGCATCTTCTCTTCCAAACAGAATATTCTCCTTAATGCTCGTCGCAAACAGTGCAGGCTCTTGACTCATCAACCCCATTTGAGACCTCAACCACTTCAGCTGCAACCTCTGAATCGCCACACCATCAACATGTATCTCTCCTTCAACCGGGTCATAGAACCTCTGCAGAAGAGATATCACAGTGGATTTTCCCGACCCACTTCCTCCCACCAGCGCCACCGTTTTCCCTGCAGGAACCCTCAGGGGAAACTCCTTCAGAACCACACTATCGGGCCTCGATGGGTACACGAAGCTCTAACCTGAAGCTCCGCCGGACACGCGCCGTTCAGGTCCGCCACGCACCCCGCGTACTTGCAGTCACCGGTTCCCCCGGTAGCCCTCACTCCCATTCCTACGTTGTAACCGTCCACTAGACTCACGTCGTAGAAATCCTTGTTGTCGTTGCCAGAGCTTCCGGTCGTGAACTCCACCAGCGTCACCAGCGGTGGGATGCTGCAAGGACACCATTTTTGCGGAGAGAGAGAGAGAGAGCGCGAGAGAGAGAGCGAGGGGAAGGAGTTGTAGAGGCGCAGGCGCGGGGAAGAAAAATGGTTCGCGAAATTCGAACCCTAAATAAACCTTATGGCTTCGGTTGTTAGGGGAACCGAAGCCATAGACCCCCTTTTGGCACCGGGTCTCCTTGGACCGAGGCCAAACAGCTAACGTCCAACCACTTTTTTGCTTCGGGTCTTACTGGATCGAGGCCTATACCACTATTTGGCACCGGTTTTGGGCGAACCAGAGCCTATACCCCTTTTTGGCTTCGGGTATTTGGAGAACCGAGGCCTAAAACTTGGCTCTAATTGCAAAAATGCCACCGCGCCATTATATGCTTCGGTTCCTGGCCAAGCGAGGCATATAAAGCGAGGTAAAATGAGAATTCTGCACTAGTGAATATTACTATAGGAGAGAGTAAGGTGGCAACCAAATCATTTTTGGGGAAGAGTAATGGAAGTTATTGTGTATCCTTTGGCTAAATCCAATAAGATCATAGTTACTGTTATTTTGTTTTATTCACTTGTCAAGTGCCATTTGTTGCTCATCTATGTAAATCTTGATAAAACTGCAGCTGTATATTAGGTTCACACTACATTCTTAAACTTAAACCCTCGTTGAACCATTTAAAATGTATGATTGATCATACAATGTCATTAGTGAATGTATGCAATTTCTAGTAAAGCATGACCTTCATCTTTAGGCTAAAAAAATGGTCCTCGTCTTTAGACCTAGTAGTCATAGGTCGCTATTTAAATTGTTTAGGGTAAACTAAAAAATTTAGGATTTGTTCCTCCAGCAGATCTGTTGTGTTGTCAATTCCACTATGCAATTTAGGATCAAAGGCATATTTAGGTTCCATTTATCTTATCAAGCTCGGAATGTTGCACCATCTCCAATCTTTTCAGAAGGACAATATCATTGTCCAATGAACTTTTCACAAAGTTTTTATGTGAAAAGGAAATAAAGAATTATTTAAGCTTTTGTGTAACTTAAAACTATTGTAACCTTTTTTGTTGATAGAAGACTCTAAACTCGTTAGAAAACGGAGAAAAGCAAAGCCAAAAAATCACTTACAGAGGAAAAGGTACACAACATGGTTTCTGGAGATGAACACAGCATTGTCCATATTAATATTTCATACGAAAATCTCACATGAGAGAATCCAAATCTATGTGAAAATTTTTGTGAATCCTTAATGTAATTACACCTGCAACTAGCGAGGATTCCCTGTAAGAGGATTGATCTTTTGGGACCAAGGGGTTTTATTTATCATTGTCTTGCTATCGTTGAAGCTTGATCTGCTTCAAATTGATACAGTTTCAAAATTTTTACCTCCTAACTAATTGCTAAGTGGAAGAAGCGTGGCAGATCTTGACCTATAATTTTGGGAGAGTCAAAATAATATACTCAAAATTCAAAATTTATATATTTAATTATTGTCATTAATACATTAAAAATAAAAGTAAATAAATAATTTAGTATAACCGTACCTACACAAGAAATCACACATATACAAAGGATTGTCCTTCGTTCTTTCAAATTTTTTAACTCATCAATAATTGAATCAAAACTAAAATTTTCAATTATTTATTTTTCAATGTAAATATAAACACGTTCCAAAGAATTAATATAAAGCATGTTCCTCTAATTGAACAATATGATCATTTGTATCATGATTCAGGATACGTAAAGATAAGATATTGAATTTGAATTGTTTTTATCGTCACAAAGAACTTTCTTTTTATCACTTTAAAAAATAAAATATTATTCTACTCTTCATCAATATATCTATCTCTTTTTTAAGTTTAAGATTGAAAAATAATTTATCATAATTTAATTAAAAAATAAAAAATTAAGAGTTACTAAAATAAAAAAAAAATCAATGACAATTAAGTTTCAATTAAAAGATAGTTATGAAAAAACACATAGTACAATCATTTTTCTCCCATAATCATAAGAAAAATGAATATAATATGTTTTTATTCTATTTTTGAAAAAGCTTTTGTTTTTTCTATTTCTTTTATCATAGATTCATTATATCCCTAGTGTTTATTGTTATTGAAGGCTTAATCATCTCTTTAATTTTAGGCTTCTTTAGTGTTTATGTGTATAGTAGAAAATGGTTTATCTAAATATTAGTAAAATATTCCTTAGGGATGTTATTAATACACACAATTGGCATACATAGGACTCAAACCCAAGTCCTCTCACACAATTAAAGTACTCTCAACCACTTGAGCTAGTACTCTTCCATACCACATTAAACCATGAGAAAGTTACACATCCTGCTACATTGCTTTAGGTTGCATGCTTGCATTTCTCTCAAACTTTTAACCATGATTTTGTCATCTGTAAACTTGTTCTGAAAAGCATCTTATATATGTTTCAAAGAGAAATTTGTGATTACACATGAACATGATTCTAATGTAAATAAGCATACTGGTTTTGTTCATATGGGTTAAATTTATACATAAATCATATTGCTTCAAACTCGCTTTTAATCAAAAACAACATTATAAAGTCAAGATTGTCCAAAATTAAGTTAACCCATTTTCATTCTGATATTGTGAAATGAGAAAATATATTGTGTTTGCAGAGTTCCAAAGCAACTTAGGGAGGAGAAGGTGATTGAGTGAGTTCATTGTGGATGCAAGGGTTGTGCAAGTGGAGTCTGATTGGACAACAATTCTTGTATTGGTGTAAGTGGAGGGTTCTTAGTACTAATTCCGTCGAGCCTTTATTTTCTATTGTCCAAAACTCAGATGGGAAACAATTTCTCCATTTGTATTGTTGTCTACTACATGACTTAGTTTTGTGCCTCTTCATCTTTGTTAGCCTAACATGGTGCAACTTAATCAATGGGCTTAGAAGAATCTTATTATTATTATCACTATGTTTGCTTCCATTTTTCTTATGGGATAGAGATCATGATGTTGAAAGCAACTATACCAGGAAAATAGCGATATCTTAAATGTGTAGGTCAGCACTTTAATATTGTTTAAAAAGATCAAACTGCCCCAAAGACCTTTACTGTCTTAATGAGAAAGCTACCTTCTATTTGTTATCATGACTACTCTTTTTATGTTGTTATTGGTGATTTTTATAGTGATATAGTGTATTTTATTAGAAATAAGGAGCTTTTAGGAGAAACACTATACATTGCTCCTACCCTCTAATCAAAATATTGTTGATATAAAAATATAAGTACCTCAAATGGTGACATACATTGTCAAGTATAATAGGAAATTCTAATTACAAACAAAATATTATTTTTTATGAGATCTGAATAATGGAAGAAAAATACAGTAATAAATCCACAAATTAAATAATACAAACAAAACAGGTTAAACTTTTACAGTATAATCCTCAAATTGAATAGGGTATTAACCCCCACAAAAAAAAAATAAAAACAGGAAATTTGGAATCAAATAGGTTTATGGAAATAAAGGAGGTTTTAAACCTCCACAAAATAATAGTCATGAATAGGAGAGGTTATAACCCTCCATTAAAACACTTCCACAATATAAACCTGGTACTAGGGGTTGTAGAAAACCTCGACAAATAACTTGTGGGGAACCTATTTGTGGAGGTTTGAAAAACTCTGCAAATTATTTTGTGGAGGGTAAAAACCTCCACTAAACGAAATTAAAACCTCTGCAATTTAGTTTTTTTTTTGTAGTGGCACTTGGGTTTTGATTTCCCCCAACATTGCAGGATGAACATTGCCCATACAACATTTCTACCCCCACGCAGAATGATGAACAATGGGGTATTTATGGATGATTCATTACACATTTATATTGAAAATTTTTAACTGTTTTCAAATGCATTTACATATAAATGACACATTTTAGTTTCATATCTCTATGTCACTATACTCTAAATGTCGTTTCTGCCATTTTAACAGAAGAGACTTACAAAATATCAAAATTAGGGACCTAACTAAAATTTTTACAAATTAAACGACCAAATTCAAATTTACTTACGAAAATTGAAACCAAATGTATGATTTAACCTTTAAGTAAAGATGGTGTTCTTTAGAGTGAATCTCCGTCAGTAGAAAGTCATACCCAAATACTCATATTTTATATTTTATAACTAATTTCGTGTTTAACTTTGAATACATTTAAAAAAAAAAATTATCAGAAAACATGGTAAATAACTAAATCAAAAACTAACTATAAACAAAATTTAATTTAAACTAATTCGTTGTATAAGAAAATAAAATAAAGGCTACCATTCAAAAACATTTTTTAAAACTGCAGCATTTATAAACTTTCAAAAGCCGAAACAAACATTAATCGTTTTTTATCAGGAACAATTTTAGTTAAAAAGTAGATTTACATACTTTTTATGTTCTTAATTTGTGTATCATTTTTACCTTTTTAGTCCATTAATTTTTTTTTCAACAGTCCTTCTAAATCAAATATTTTAATTTACGTCTTTTTACCTATGCATGGTTATTCGTGTATTTATTAATTTCTTTTAATGATGTGTGATGATACGCTGAACAGTCAACAAAAATTAATAATCATAAAATTCTTATTAAATAAAATTCTAGCTAACAATTGGTGAAGGCAAAAATTTAAAATTTTTTATTAAATTGAAACTATTAGAAATATACAGAAGACAAAAAAATCATTTCATTTTGTATCATCCGAATAGAACATCCGAATAGAACATCAAAAACTGTATATCAAAGTTCTTACAAAATATGACAAAATATAAAAATGCAAATTTTGAAATACAATGTAAAGTATCTGAAAAGAACAATCCACTTAAATTTAAGAAAAGAACTCACCTTGAGGAAATATATTTTGATATCTCTGCAGGACTATAAACAGACCAGCTTTCTTCAGGTGAAGTTGCAGTTTCATCTTCTATTTTGATATCTGAATGTTGCTTTCGTTTAGAAAACTTGCTAAAGCATAAGTCAAATAATGTATCATTGATCACAAAAATGAGCTCATGAATTTTGTGCTCTTTAACCTGAGCATGTCAGCGTGTGCTTCATCAACCTCGGTTCTTATTTTTTCCTCCATTGGAAAGGGAGACACAGTTGAAGAAACAACTTTTGCCTTCTCATTCCACAACTTCCGTTCAAGACACTTTACCTGTACACATCATGCACACAAAATTATTATGATCACACCGTAACAGCAATAGTAATCCATATAAAAAAACCATAACACCTTGTTTTCTATTACCTTTTCCTTAGTTGCATCAATCTTAAGTTTTGCTTCTTTCACTCCTTTTGCATATCTTGAGTTTTCATCTTTAATATATCTCTTTAGTTTTCTGGACATATTAAGCAAGTTTTCAACCACTTTAAATGTGAAAATAATTAAACGAAAGAATACATAAAAATATATATATTTTCTAACTGTCACTAGTGCAGATTTGACATTTTACTTCGCCTTATAGGCCTCGGTTACAGCTGAACCGAAGCCTATAAGGAGGCGGTGGCATTTTTGCAATTTCGTCAGGCTTTTGGCCTCGGGTCTTTAAGGA
>Ga0214543_1006339_pt1 | contig 21100 bp, 19 predicted proteins | sample CNSS2metaG_FD_160094 | JGI IMG/M metagenome (GOLD analysis project Ga0214543, IMG submission 160094) | Root nodule microbial communities from cowpea collected in UCLA plant growth center, Los Angeles, California, USA - CNSS2 | ecosystem: Host-associated > Plants > Roots > Nodule | place: USA...
ATGCCTAGTATCTTAGAGTAGTCTTTTCATATCTTTTCATATGTACGTGCTTGCTTCATTATAAATAGGAGAGGAAGAGAGTGGTACTGTAGTCCACTACTCATATTTTAAAGTCTCAGTCTCAAGTGTATTCAATAGTGAAGTGATAACCAAGTAGTTTAAGAAGCCATTTCTGCTGCTTGGGAGTTTGTAAATTCTGATATATAAAAGTCCTCAAAGTTTTCTAATCCATTTTTTATCACAAATTTATGACCCATCAGATAGTGACGAAATTTGGCCACTGCTTCCGATACTACATATAGTTCCCTGACATAAGCAGATTGTCTCTGCATGGAACAAGACATTTTCTTAGAGAAAAAGGCAATAGGATGGAGGTTTTGACTCAAAAACAGCACCAATTGCCACTCTTGAAGCATCTGATTCCAATTAGAAGGGCAAGGTAAAATTGGGAAAAACAAGAATTGAAGCTTGGGTTACAGCCCCCTTCAATTTTGTGAAAGCCAAAGAAGCATAATAATCATGAACCGAGTCATCCTGAGTAAGCTTAAACAAATCACAGTGAGGGCATTCACACGGTGAGGGGCCAAATTCCAATTGAAGTACAAGCATAAAAGCAACGCATGAGGGAAAAACATTAGATCTCGACTGCATTTGGTACCAAGGAACAACGTCCTTGTCCATATGAACTGAAGCGATGAGTAAGTTTTGGTCCTCCAGCGTTTTGTAGTAATAAGAAAACTATTCAACTTGGAAAATCCACTGCAAAACATCTGAACTGCCAAAGCGCAAAAAATCTAGTTTAATATTGCGAAACTGGAATGATGATGATTGAGGAGAAAGACGAGATCCAAATTCCAGAGTAGCAATGGATTTCAGCATGTTGTCCATGGTCTCAAATCGCATAGAGTCATCTTTTATACGTTCACATAAGGTTGCAATTAAGGCCTATAAGTCACAGTCCTTCATCGCAATTGTCGTGGATAGTTGTTGGACATCAACAACAACTTCTTTCGAGCGTAGCTCAGTGGAAATCCCCTTCAAGCAAGTGTTCTCCACCATGAGAATGAAAGCACCAATGGAATAATTGGTATATCCAAGACGAAGCAGAGAAAAGATTTCTAGCCAGGAATGGAAATTATGGGAGTTGAGGAGTTTTATTTTATTTTATTTAAATCATGTGTTGTCTACAAGTGCAGGAAGGATATCCAACAAAAGCATAGAAAACAAAATCAAAGAGAGAAAGAATTCTAATACATCATCGCCCCCTCTCTCTAAATGGTTACTGCTTTTTAGACTAACGAATACCCCACTAAAAATCCTTCAGCCTTGTGCTAACGCTCTTGGGTTGTGCTCCTTTGCCTCCCATCATGCTTTTTGTGCCTCCCGTCACGTGACCCTCCTTGATTATTCCTTCAGGTCCCACACGTTGGTCGACCAAAGGACATTTCCCACGGGACCTCATTGAAGGTCCTCTGAAATGTAAAACATTCCAAAGGAGGGTGATGTTTTCTAGTAGGAAATGAATAAGGGGAAGATGATGATTCCGCACATAAAAGGTTGAAAAGAAGTGAGTCTCAAATGCTGGTCAAACAGATCCAATATAATTAGGAATAAGAATTTTTGAACAGCTTTTACCATAAGACAAAAAATCTTAAGAAAAAAAATCTTCAACCGTGATCTATAAAGGAATAAGAGCTTTTCCTGCAGTTATCCTGAGTCAGTTCGTTTAAATAACCTCAAGCTAACTAACAATGTAGAAAAACGAGTTCAGGCTCGAATTAGGGCCTGAATGAAACACTAAACGAGTAAAAGAATCCTCTAGTTAACACAGATGACTTAAATCATCGATCACTCGTAAACATACACATGCCTGTTGGCCCCAAAAACAATGAAGAATTTCTCTCAGACCTAACAGAACGTAAGGATGCCTAAAACCATTCCATGGGAGGGTATCATCAGTAGAGAATGTACAAGTGAAAGATCATTCCAGACTCAAAAAGTAAAAGAAGACATGTATTATAAAGTCTTCCCATAATGATATCTATAAAGGACTAAGATTTTTGAGCCGTTAACGTTAGAGAGTTCATTTATATAATATCAGCTAATCAAACAGAGCAACCGGGGCTTGGAACTAGAAAAAAGAGCTAAACAACACATGGAGAGATTCTCAAGCATCACTATAAGCAAGTCCTATACGAACATTCCATCTCTCCACACCCCTTAGAACGCTTTAACTAACCTCCTAAAGCACGTAACGTATTGCAATATAACAAACATTAAAACATGAGTCAAGGGAGTTCCAGTAAGCTCAGGGAGTGAGAAAATTGATTCATGAATGGCAGTGGAGTGGAAAAATTGGATATAGAAAGAGGACCTTGATAATGACTTCTCTGACTTCAAAATTGGAGCTGTTGTTAATACTTATGTAGCTGCAGAAAGTCTCTCCCAAATAAATAGCTCTACAAATGGAGAGTGCGAGTGAGCAATAATAATGGATCGAGTTGAATTGAAGAGAGAGAGAGAGAGAGAGAGAGAGAGAGAGAGAGAGTACCCGAATGACTGAGGCAGAACGAGGAGGCCAGAGAGGCCCATGGCGTCGGAGAAGTGGTGGAGGAGGAAGCGGTCGCGGTAGTTGGGATCGGAGTTGTCGTTGGCATAAAGAGAGGGGGCGGGGGCGGCGGAGGGGTCGTCGAAAAGGTCTTCTCCGACGAAGATGTCGGTGAGGTCGAGGCGGAGGGGAGGGTCGACGTTGAAGGAAGGGCGGCAGAGACGCATCACACGAAACGCGAGGGAATGCGATCCTCCTCCCTGGCCCTGACCCTGACCCTGACTCATCGCTTCTTCTTCTTCTTCTTCTTCACTTCCAAATGCAAAAGAAAAATGCAGAAAGATTCTTCACTTCAATTCTACCAATGATTCAATTTCAATTTCAATTCAAAGGCTTCCAATTAGATCACAACGATTGACTCTGCTGTCTGGGTTGGGCATGGCTACCCCTTTTCCCTACCTTACACTGTCTTTCTTTCTCTCACACTCTTACTCACTTCATGGTTTTAATCATTTTTTTTAAATTAAAATATTTTTTTCTATTACCTAAAATCAAATTTACATTTTTTTTACTATACTAAACTATCGAATTTTATTTTTTATTCGTCGTATAAAAGATATTTTTTTCTAATAGTATTTTAAATTACTTAAGATAATACTTTATGCGGTGAAGCAGTATTTTATATACGGTTTAGGTGACATAAATAAAATAATAGAATTTCCTCGTTTCGACGGATCTGAAAGTTTTTTTTTCATTGGATCTTAATTTTGTATTTAGATGAAGTATTTTAATAATATTGAGAAATTGAAATGTATTGTATTTAAATTGTTTAGTAATTAAATTTCTTTTATTTTTTAAATAATTTGTTTGGATAAAAAAATTAAAATACCTTATATTTGAATTTTTTATTTGCATCAAATAATTAAATTTCTTGTGATATATTATTTTAAGTTTAATTATGTTTTGAGTTTATGATAAATTTGGAAACAGGTTCGTCAGGCTTGTCAGGTCAATGGATCTGCCTGACACATCTGGATTGTCAGGCCCACCCGATACCTCTAGGTCGTCTGGCCGCCAAACCCGTGTGGGTCGGCGGGCTCGCCCGACCTGCTTGGGCCATCAAATCCGCTGACTCGTCTTGGTTGTCAAGTCAGTTTAGCCCATCTCTGTCTTCGAGCCCACCCGATTCGTCTGGGTCGTCAGTCCTATTTGGGTCGTCAAGCCCGGTCGACCGAGTTATGTCATAGGGTCAGTGAGGTTCGTCTGGGCTGTTGGACCAGCCCGACACATCTTGGCCGTCGTGCCTACATGGGCGGTGTGGGTTGTCAGGCTTAACCAACCTGTTTGAGTTGTCAAGCCCGTCTGACCCATATGTGTCATCAAGTCAGTCCATCCGTATAGATCGTCGGACCTGCCTGACTCGTCTGGATTGTTGGACTCGTTTGACCGGTCTGAGTCGTGGGGCTCGACTAACCCGTTTGGATCGTGAGGCCTGCCTGACCCATCTAGGTCGTGGGCCCGCTTGACCCATCTGGGTCGTCGGGCCTGCTCGACCCGTTTGTGTCGTCAAGTCGGTCTGATCCATTTGGATCGTCTGGTCAGCCCAACCTGGCATGGTTGTCAGGCTTGCCGGGTCCGTTTGAGGTGAGTCCAGAGTGTGAGGTTGAGTGAGAAGAATTTCAAATTCCACCTTTTGTTTAGGATATTTGAATTTCATCTAATTTAGCTAATTGAAATACTTCAAAAAAATGCATGCATCTTAAATGATTTTCAATTTTTCTATCCAAACAAAACATTTCATTGCAAAGAATTTCAAATTCTCCAAATAAATGAATCGCTCTTTTGAATTACCTCATCCAATTTTTTAATTATTACAAAATACTAAATGCTCAATGTATTATCTCTGCAATTCATATGGAGAAAGAAGTAGTTATTTGGTTTCAAATGACAAATAGATCTACCATTTTCAACGGGAAAAAGTGTTGTTCTATACTTTGTGATGAAAAGTTCACACCCTCTCACAGATGTCATAATAAACCATATCTACTCTTATAAGTGTTTGATGAAAATACTTTAGAATTGCAACCTGTGATAGAAGAGGTGGTACAGGATGTAATTCAAGATCATCATTTATCATATAATGCCTTAAAAAGTTCAATGGACTTGGGAACTATGAAATTTCATGGCACAATTAATGGCTTGGTGATTCAAATACCGTTGGATATTGGTAGTTCTGATAATTTTTTTCAATCTAGAATTGCAAATTATTTGAAACTGCTACTGGAAGATGCTCCTTACATGGTGATAAGTTTCAATTGTCTGGTCCTACTGAATTCAATCAACTTCGAAGAATGCATAATGCTCACGCCATAGAGGAGATTTTGACCTTGCAGTATAAGCAACAAGATGTGCTGAAAGATAGAAACGATGGTTCAAGAAATGTTTACCGAAAGAAGTGTTTGAGCAAACATCAGTTCTATGCTAAGCTGTCCAAATACTCATTTGATTTACAATAAGTGGATTCATACAGTTTCAGGATAAGGAGTGATAATAGATAAAGACAGTCAAATCAATTTTACAATGGCCAGTACCTGAAAATCTTAAACAAATTGAGAGGATTTCTTGGAAAATTTTACAATTTGTATTTTGGACCTTTTCCTATAATTAAGAATATTGGGGAAGTAGCTTATAAACTTCTTTTGCCTCCATCTGCAAAATTTCACCTGGTCTTTCAATGTTCAAAGCTCAAATTGTGTAAGGGTGATCACGCTCAGCCATATGTATCATTGCCTATTACAAATTCAAATATAAGGTCAGTGTTATAGTCATAAGCAATAAGGAGTCGACCACAAGTGCAACAACATTTAATTAAGTAAGAAGGTTTGGAAGATAATCAAGAAACTTAGGAGGATGCCATTGTCATAAAGCAGGCTTTTCCATAATTCAACCTTGAGGACAATGTTTCTTTTAAAGGGGAGGTAATGAGACAAATGTAAATGCAGAGAGAGTAATTCGAGAGAACAGAAACCAAACAAAGTGAACATATGACAAGCAATGAAACAAAAAGGCCTAGAATAACTCACTTTAAGCTAACTCATTTTGAGTGGTTCAGATATTAGTATATCAAGGTAGTTAGAAGAGAGACAAAGGAGGATAGTTGTAATATTCTTTTACTTAAGTATCAGAATTTTGTCTTTTTTTTACTTCCTTTTTTAATATCATTAAGAGGAGTTATTAATTGGTTTAATTACTTTTTTTTGTCTCTGTTTTCGTTTAAGAATGTCAAGTTTGTTCATGCAATTTAGTTATTTTTATTAAATTTTTTGAAACAAATCAAGAATTTTTCATCAACGTTAAAATTGTTAATGAAAATGGTTTACTTTGTTGATGTAATTAACATAATCTTAATGTTAATTTTGATAAAAATCCTTAATCCACTTCAAGAAAAATAATAAAAAAGATTAAATTGCATTAATTTTTTCAAAACTTGGATCCAAATTGAGACTAAAAGACATTAAGGAACCAATTTGATGTTTTTAGAAAAAAAAAATTAAATCTTATTCATATTTTGTGTGTGCTTCCTGAATTAATTTTCATACGTGATTATTATCGTAGAGGAACAACATAAAATTGATGAAACTTACGAATTTGCTTCTCCAAATTATAACTCTAAGGTTAAATACAACACACTTTAGGTAACAGATAAATTTATAGAAACTTCTCCCCCGCAATATAGAGATCGTGCAAAATACCCACAACTTTAGTTTAGGGGAGAGTTGAAAAAGAATAACGAAAAGGAAATAAATTGAAGAAAATAAAACTTAAAAACCAGAAAATGGAGAGAAAATTAAAAAATATATTTTTGGTTTAGAAGTAGAGGTAAAAAATAGTAGGGTGAAGAACCAAAATATCTATATCTAGATAAAAATTCGTTCTCGTGCGTTCTATCTACTTTCACTCTAAACACGTATTCTAATATTCAAGCTCTTTGAGGTTTCCATATAATGATAAGAACATAATTAACTGATGTTTTATTTTATTTATAAAACTGCAATCGATTTTTAATTGAATGAACCTAAATTAAATGCACAAGAAATCTCTATACGTAATTAGAGCTTATTTATCATATCTTTTAGCTAATGCTTTAAGAAACTGGGATATTAAACCTATTGTTTAGTGATATTATCTCGGTTTATGAATAGAAAAATTGTAATTATTTACATATTTACTCTTCGTTATTTTCATATTACAATTACTTTGGTAATTTACATATTTTCAATTGTTTCCCAAGTATATTCAAAAGCGATTTCTGCTTACTGTTATTCACCCAAAAATAATGCTCAGAAACTTCTTTTTTTTTTTCAGTTTTCATACATTGAAATGAACTAATAGCCAACCTGAAAAATGTAGACAACTGGGTAATGTTAAAATATTAAGAAAAAAAAGGTATAGTGAACTTGAGCAATTAATTGCCAATATTAAGGCACACCATTGTTAGAGAATGCATTAATATTGTGAAAATGGTAGTAGTTATTATACTTTTTGCTTGTATGTAGACATCGAGAAAAGATTCACATCAAGTTAAAGATAACAATCCAAGAACAACCCAACTATATATTAAAACAGATGGTCATTTCAAATTGATTAAAACAATAATATATTCTTTTGATGAACCACAATATAAAATATCAAAAGTTCATGAATTTACAGGGATCATGAGAGGATAATTAAGCTAATCTAACTATTACATGCTGGTGTTGAGCATGTCATTGGGAGCAACATTTACAACATACAACTGAAGACAGTTGAAGAAATTTATGCAGACTTAACGAGTGACAACTGATATAGGCTCTTAATCTCTGATTCATCAGCAGCAACTTCTCACTCGTTCTTACAGCCAAGGCATCAACATCAGCATGCATGAAACAGCAAGCAGGATAGTTTTCACAGAGGATTGACAATCTGCATTATCAAACGAATAGTTTATAAAAGCCATTGTTATTTGGTAAGGAATACTAAGGAGCAGGTTGCAAGAAAATTTAGACACTCCTGATATGAAAAAAATAATAATAATAAAAGTTGAAGAAAAAAATAGAAGTGCAAAGAAAACATTTGGAGAAACCAGTAAGGAGAATAGATACATATGACCTTTAGCCCTACGACAAAAGGTACAACCCTGAGATGAAATTATTAAAAGTGATCCTATAGCAAATGAGACAAGGCTATTAATGTTGTTGAACAATTTTCCATAAAGTGAAATTTTTGTTCTTAAAAGAAATATGTAAAATTCCAAATGCATTCGTGATGGGATACTTCAGGGATTTAAAGTGCAAGGTGTTAATTTTTAAATGAGATATTACATACCTGCAAGGTGTTAATTTTTAACACTCCATGCGCAAACTAACACCTACTGTTTGTGGAGTGACTAGATCATAAATCAGCCCCCAAAAAAGAGATCAGAAACTGATTCTTAAAAAAATGGAAAACCAGCCGAGTGATCAGAAGTATAGCAAGTCAAGTCCAAGATAGTATGGCCACCTTGGATGATAACAAACGTTGAAACCACCATGTCAAACTACGCAAATCTACGCCTTTCTTCCTGTACAACTCCAGTAAGCATACTATCTGATCCATTTCGTAGTTAGCCACTAATGTATCCTTTTCCACAACGTGAAACTCAAATTATAATAACGTAAGCCATTTATACAACCCGAGCCCATGTTCCACCACACATTGGACAGCCATGTACCCAGCGGCTGATCCACCACACTTCCCGGTCATTTGGACTAAGAGAAGGAGGAGCATCTGGTGAAGCAAAAGCAGAGGTCTGCCGCTGACATCTCACACACTGCACCCATATAAGTAAACAAAATCACAAATAGAAGATGAAGAAAAAATGAAAGGCCAGGTAGAAGAATTTTAGAGTTGATAGATAGATTTAAAGGAGATCATTCCGTAGGATTATGTTAAGCATCGTAACTTAGGCATTAACACGCATGAACATTAAATGTATTATAGCATGGGATATATGAACAACACACTTCTAAGAATAATGAATGCTCAATCTTTTAATTCACATAACAAAAAATTAATGCAATAATCTTCTGAATTCCTTAATTGATCCAAGGTAATGTAACCTTTATAAGTTTTCTTGGGCCCGTGTAATTCACAAACCGCCCAAATAACAAGCATTTATAAGTTATGTGACCTTTATATGCATTAGAGAGAAACCATATCAACAAATGAAAAAGATTTCTTTTCCAACCTTGTACCAGACCCCTTCAAGGCCAGTCTTCCATGTTGCAGTAACAACATCTCTTCGTGATCCCATTATGCCAAGATAACCTCCCAAACCCACAGAAGTATTCAAGCCAAAAGCTGCATCTCTTTCAGACATTCTGCGCTTCCTAGGCCATAAGCGATGAGTTCCGTAGTAGACATCAGAATGTTCCATTGAGCTGAAATCAAGTGGGTCAGAATTAACGAGTTTAGGTGCATCATTTGCACAATATACATCTTCCTGATCAGACCAAGGTCCACCAAACATATTCCGTCTATGCCACTCTTCTGCTGGAGGGTGGAGTTCTAGTTCGCGTAGAAGAAGACCAGCAGCATCTGCACCTCTAGGACGGGGCATATTCTGCAAATTACATTTTTTATGCAGGGAGCATAGGCAGAAAGGTTACACATGCAAAAGAAATAAATAAAAAAAAAAGATAAAGAGATATCAAAGGTAACAAACTTAGCTTTATCTTATCATTAAATCAGTTATAAAATTTCACTCTATACAGGAATCCTCGTGTAAAATAAGGTAGCCATGTCACATCAAAGCCAAACTTAATTATTAACTTTTATATCGTCAAGAAATTCATCAACTAGCATAAAAAGAATGGGGTTATTTCATGATATATTAAGTATAACTAGCTTACGTTGTCTAAGATAAATAAGAAATTTAAAAGATTAAGTACCTGCATATGAGGACCAAGGGATGCTTCCACAACCTCTGGCAGTACAGTATAGTTTCCATCAATATAATGCAGCCGAACCTGAATGTTGTTGCTCCCCACTTGAGAGACTGGCAATGGGTGTTGCAGCCCAGCTGTTCTGCGGCATAGATCCATAAGCATCATAAAAAGCACCTTGACCTGCACAGTACATGCATCAGAAAAGTAAAATAACAACCTATGAATATACATTGTGTAAGACACAAATTACACAGAGACAGGAATCTTCATACAAGTTGCAATGTTTATTAACTTATACCTCTTCAAACGTATATCCCTGGCCAGCATTCCCACTACCCAATCTGGAACGACCAGAAGGTACTTCTTCAGCTCCTTTTGCCCCAGCTCGACCAGTCTGACCATCATCAGACTTCACCACAGCAGAGACTGGTTTTGCAATCTCCTCCACCTTGCCAGGGGCAGGAGTATTAGATTGAGGCTTTTGTGTATTTGCATCAGAAGTTCTATTTGCAGACCCCATATAACGAGGAAGTTGTGTTCGACGAAAGAAAAAGCAGAAGAGCAAAAGTTGGCATAGTCTGTGAAGGAAATGACAATCCCCAATAAGTCTAACTGCTGGTGTTCCAGGAAATGTTCCTGTATTGATGCTAATAGGCATAAATGTTGAAGGGCCACTGATGGGATTGGGAGTTGGATTGGAACCTCCATCAGTTGTATTGCTAATCTTGGCAATAGCCCCTTGCACCCAGGTTTGCAACTGGGCACTTCCCATAGAGCTGCTCCCATTTTGACCTCCTGAAAAAAATTTATTTATTTCAGTTAGATACCTAAATTGCAAAACAACAATGATCAAGCAAATGATTTTTTTTTTAAAGCATGATAGAGTAGTATAGTTGATCATATTCTATAAACATTTGAAGAGAAGCACAGAACCTATGCTTGTTTGTTAGAATATATGAAAATATCCAATTATATCCAGACTGCTTCAACAGAATAATTTAGAGTACCTGGGATTAATTCATAATAGTTTCCATATCTATATATATTCCTTAATTTGTTTCTTTAGTGGATTTCATTTAGGAATATAGAATCTAGAATGAGTATAAAAATGAAATAGTGTTGTTGTCTTTTCTATCAACTTAGATCAAATTAATACACAGTGAATAGTTTATAAGCTCTCGGTTTCCTTCCTCAATACCAAAACCACCATAATTTCACCACTTCTAAAGTAGATCCATAATTACGCCAAATTGAAGTAACTTAAAATATACAAGTACGGATCTATACATTTTTTTTCAGTTAATTGAATAAGCAGTAAAAATAGGTACACCAAATGTACCATAGCAATCTTGGTAAGCAAACACCCCAGTGGTTGAGCAAAAACAACGAAGTGGGTTGCCTAAAAGTTATTTTCACCCTCTCCGTTGAAGGAGGTTACTCAACACGCATAAGTGTATCAAAATATCTATATGAAGGCACAATAATTAGTAAAGCAATCTAAATGAAAGAAAATTTTAGCATAAGAAAACAAGAAGTCGGAGCATAGTGTATTTGTTGGAAATAGAACCATTCAATGATTAAGAAGTAGCTTAGCTACCGTATTTGGATAAGTTATAGGAAATAGTGATATTTTAATTGTTCCAAATAGTAGCTATTTAGTACCTTTTGAAATCATCATTATCATATATAGATAACCAGCCCTGCGGTATGCTCACTCAAAAACGAAATTAGAAAATAAGATATTTATTTCTATCGTCAAATTTAAAAAAAAAAAACTATAAGTCCCTCTATTTTAAAAACTTTATCAATCAGAGAATGGGCTGAACATTAAGAATAATGAACCTACAGGACTGCACTCATAGTTTTTAAATCATGAGGACCAATTTTAAGATTCATAAATACAAATGGATATGCAGATCAATTTAAACACCAAAAATTATAATTTTATAAATGCACACTGACCCTGACTTGTTGCAGGTGTTGCCGAACTTTGGGTAGGACTGGCAACCATATTTCGGTTGCTCCCAGTGCCTGCAGTCACAGCATGACTTGCCAATGTGCGACAGAAACTAGCATAACGTCTCAATCGGGTAATAAAATGTGAAGCCAAATCTAGAACTGAATCCACATAAGCCTGCAAAGGATTGAAACAAATAAGAAAAAGGATTTATTGAAACAAATACAATAAAATTCATAAAATGTAATGGAAATACATGCACTATCACGCTTGTATGTCCAAATTTTTATGAAAAATAAGAAATAATGAATACAATTAAAAAATTTGACATAACTGTAATTACAATGAAAAATAATTACTCAAATAAAAATATCTACACAAAAAATGTTATAAAAATAATTTACTTATTACTATTTGTTATAATTGTACCAAAAGAACACTTTCAATCTTTCATTATGACTCCTCGTTATGGGTAATTTCTTGTAGACCATGGAAACTAAAAAGTAGGTTAACGAATAAAAGGTTTAGAAGGATAAAAGAGGTAAAAAAAATAAGTAAATGAAAAGAACAGTTACAAACACCTCTACAAGATGAAAGAATAACATTTGAAAGAAGAGCAGACAAAGAAAATCGTATACGGACATATTCAAGTAGGCTGGCAAGCACCTCTACAAGATGCACAATTATATGCAATCATCTGTGCTCGTGTGTGACAACATAATAGTACACATAGCTATCACAAGAGCAACTAATAGCATTCTATAGTTTCTCGTAGCTGCAATAGAACTGACACAGTAAACTTTTTCTGTGGGTGGAATAGCTTGATTCATACGCAGAAATCAGAAAATTTGCACTATTGCAACAATTAAATCCTGATTTAGCCACTCTTCTTTATTACTCCTCAGATTTTTGAAGTAACTTCTAAATTTTCATAACTTTTCCCACGTCAAAATGAATTATGAAGATCAAGCCCCCTAATTCTTCAAAGAGTGGCAAACATGGTTAGTGCTTTCTTGCTTTGAACCATCCAACTCAAACAGTAAATGCATTTTCCAGTAAAGCCCCTGCTTTTCCAATAGCCAACCACCGTTTTCTAGCATCACATAACCTATGTTGAGCCTGCTTCTTCTGGACTCTATGTTAAAGAGTTCACCTCCCTTTTTGCTGCTGCTCCTTCCATGATTCCATTTGATGATCCAACCAATTGTGTAGAGGAGAACAGAGAATAGCAGCAAGTAACCGATGGGGAGGATCCTGTTATGCAGGGTCATAACATGAAACGTGTCAGCAGAAGAGGGAAAAGGGAGCTATAAGAATCGAGAGATGGGCGGGAATATGGGAGGGGAGGGTATGCAACGTCTAGGGAGTTGTTGGATGGCTGTTGCCACAGGACAGAGTTTTCTTTGAACTTTCCCTTCTCATTTATGTTTTATTTTTTTGCTACAATTATGGTACTGCAGACAAGGCTAGTTCCTAGAATTTCCCTCTCAATTCTACAGTAAATTTCAGTTCCAATAACCATCCTTTTTGTTTGACATCATCTTTTCTGGTATTCTGGCTCTTTCTGCTGCTGATAATCAATTTCAACCCCTCTTTGGTACTACTACTACCATGGCATCATCTCAGTCACAGTTAACCCAACAGAGCACCTCCTCGATCACAGCCTCCATTTCAGTCAGTTCTCATGATTATTGACTAGTTAAATGTGCCACATATTGATGATTATTGTATGTCAAGACTATGACTTTTTTTTTATTACCAATGATATGTCTTGTAATTTTTCAGTATCGTTTTTGGTTTATAAGCATTCATATTTGTGTTGTGCAAAATGTATATCCTACTAGAATCTTCAAGGTTGGGTATTCAGTACCACTATCAAGAATTGACAAACCTAGCAAAGACCAAGCATAAAAAAATGATGTGCGCAAAAAGACCAGAGAATCACAACGAACGAAATTACAAATTATATAATCTGATGAAGCAAATCAGGTAAGTAAGTTCCAAGTTGTAACTAAACCATACCTGAATACTAGGAATTAGTGCAGGTTCAACAGCCATTGTTTCAGAGTCAATGCTGGATAATGTTTCACCTGATGCTTGCCACGGCTCAGGAACTAAAGCTGAAGAATTTATCAACGCAGACTCGATTCCTTTCCCAAGCATATCCAATAACAACCTAGCTTGCATATCCAGAACCATCGCCCTCACCTCTTGGGCATTTGATCCTTCCAGCAGCCTACATTTTATCCTGTCTAGACTCTGCAATCGTTTAGGACAAAGTTCATTTAGCCCAAAAAAATCAGTAACACAGATACTGTCACATAGCAGTAAAAAAATACAACAATAAAGAGAAGTAAAAGAAAAGTCAGTATTGTTTAGATTATAATAATAATAATAATAATAATAATTATCCCATATTAAACAAGGTAAAAGGGATCCATGGCAGAATTTTAGGAAGCTTAAAAATCATTCAGACTCAAACCCACATGGACAATCAAAATTTTAAATTTACGGCAGTGAACAAACCCTTTCCACACCAGCACTTTCTCATTGACAACTCACCAAGTATAATATTCGCATATAAAGGTTAAGCCTAATGATAAAAGTCGAAGTTTCAACATGAAATACAAAATTGGCACAACCAAACATTTGCTGCTGGGTTCAAAATTCCATTTTACGTTGTATCCCAGAAAGAATCCACCCACGGTAAATATGGAACACTTCCTCTCTCACTACAGTTAATTGGAAAAGAATAAAACCCCGCAGAAACCAAAAATGAGAAATTCAAAGAGGAAATTGAAGTAAACTATTAAAACCAATGTCAAAAATGTTGAAAAGGAGATGGTTCAACAGTAACATACAGGACCATACTGTTGCCTGTGCTGAATAGAAGGGAGAGAATGGAAATCCGCATCCAAAACTGCAATAACGCTGTTAAGTGAAACTGAAACCAGGTAAAGAAAAAGGGTCACTTGCTAACAGAGTACAAATATGAAACAGTAAACTATGCTCTCTTTTCTCTGCAAAAACTAGAACAAAAAATAGCAAAATATCTTGACAATGAGAGCTGCCTTACCAATACCATCCTCAGCAGCACTCTGGGTGCAGCCCACAGCATCCCACCAATCAACTCCAACTAAAAGGCTCCACCAAAACCTGATTTTGTAGCAGATATTAGAACCAGGCAATCATGTAAAACATTGACAAAAAAAAAATCACAACTTCCACGACCAGACACAGTAGACTAATTATTGAAGCATCTGCAACTTTATAGAATATTAAGAAACAGTTAATATCTCATACTATAAGGGATTAAGGAAATAACCTTTCAGCAATTGCACGTTCCCAAGTTGATGAATTGGCTTTTACTTGACTAATGGGAATAGAAGGAGGGAGAACTCTTATTATTCTCAATATTGTACAATTTTTGCTAGAGTCATGCCAAACAGAAGCTGAACAACAGCTTGTTGAAGAAAAAGCAGGAGCAGCAATTGCAGAACCAACGTTAATCTGATAGTTGTCCACAGGTGTAAAATTTGGACCAGAAAAGACATGGACACCACCGCGAAGAAAAGCAATAGCAATTTCACCACCGTGAGCAGAGTAAACAACCCGGGCAAGTGTCCTGACATCACTTGGAAGATCAAACGGATCAAAATTGACCCTTTTCGATTTGTCAGAACCAGACTCAGAAACCTTTTGCACATCAGAAGTCATTCCAGTTGCAGGTGATTGATGGCTCTTGAAATCATTTGTTGGAGTTATGCTCAGGTCCACTTTGGACTGCCAAACAGTTTGCATAGGGGATTGACCACCCATACTAGAAGTAGGGTTTCCAAATATAGGATGGAGAACCACATGCTGTAGAGATGATTCCCAACGTTGCACTCTCCACCCTGTAATTGATGGGCCCTCGTCTGGATCATATGGGGACATGTATTGCCCTGTACAGGTAAAATCAGATATACATCAATTTTTTAGTTCAATTATCTGAGCAGCACATAAAGCCGTTGGTGTAAAATCCCGAAAAACTTTTAAATCACAGCCAGTATTGTCACACCATAGAGGACCAAGAAGGCAAGACAGGTATAGGGTGCTATTTTTAGGCGGATCTAAGCTAGGTTGCCCAGGCATGAACAGTGAAACATTGGACTTGATATTGCTTTATCCAGTCCATTATCATTTTATAAAACATTTCTTTTTTCTTTTAAATTGGGGATGCTTATTTTGATTCACACCAGATTAAGGACATTTTAAATGGCAAAATATGACTTTAACGACAATAAAAGAATACTTAAATGAGCTTTACTTGCAAATCCCAAACTGTAAGAGCTGATTTGGTCAAACAACTGTCATCTTTAAAATGCATAGAGTAAAGATTTTTACTTGAGTTAAAACAAAGGAAACTTTAAACCAAAAAGTACACAACAGAAATATAAGTGATTGAAACATTATCACTGTATATATTCACATCAGAATCATCTTCATACCCTCAACTATCACAACAGCTATCACTGAACCAGCACGAGTTGGATCAAAGGCTACTGCTGTTACACCAGAACCCCATGTAGTAGTTGCTGCAGATTGAGCTGCAGCTTCAGGACTCACATATGCTGAAAAATTTGAAACTGGTGAGCAATACAGAGGTACAGCGTCAAGAAGGTTTTGGTCTGTCTGTTTTTTCCCTTGCTTAGCTTCAGATAGTAGATAATCTTGCCAGCTAAATAAATATGCAGCTAAAGGTGCAAAACCAGCCCAGTTGGGTGGGCTAAGAGGTGGGACAGCACAACTAGTACTTGTCTTTGGAGCTACCTGGAAACCATTTCCAGGCCCAGGTGTGACCTCCCAAACTACAATGGTGGACGGATTAACAATTGGTACACCTGCTACATGCATGGCACCACTGTCTGTAATGATAGCATCACCAGCCATAATCCCACTGGGCCCACAACCCAAAAGTCCTTTACTAGTGCAAAACCACTTTGGTGTCGTGTCATTCTTACTAGGAGGCCACTGGGACCAGTGAAGTTGAACTGAGCCCGATGAGAACACTGAACAAACACACAGAAAATTGGGCCATCTAGCTGGAGGAAAAAACAATAGCACATATTAGTTGCACAAGCATAGGACTATTTAATACATATATCTTACAATAATTTAAAACAATATCAAATGAATAACAAATATGGAAGACTTGTTCACAATCCTTTCTTCCATGCCTGAACACAGCATATGGAAATTGATCTATCTTGTGTTTGTGAGAAAGTTCTATCTAAACATCTCTTTGAGAAGAGTGTCTGCATAAGTTCAATGAGCTGATATGTTCTCCAAGCTTCACTTGCCTACTAGAGTAAACTACTTTAGTCATTATTAGGTAGTTAAGCCAGTACATCAGTCACTAAGACAACTGTTTCTGTGAGGTCTATATAAGAGCCTCTTGTAACAGTTTGTAACAACGTCTCATGACGACAGATTATCTTCTCTCTCTCTCTCTCTCTCTCTCTCTCTCTCTCTCTCACATTTCAATTCTATCACTAAGCAAGGAAGACTTATTGGCAAAAAGTCAAACAATATGAAAAAGCTACATCTATATATATATATATATATATATATATATATATATATATATTACCAGTAGCAACTAACAAAATTGTTCTGGAAAAAGAAACAAAAGAAAAAACAAAAAATCAATCAGAGCCAATAAGCCTGTAGCTCAATTGGAAAGCGCCTGAATTTTGTGGCTTGGACATGATTTCAACAGTTCAATCATCTAAGAGAGCAACTATCCCCCTACTCATGCGCTTAGAATGTATTTAAGAGAAGGCAGTGTTGCTTAATATCGGCCATGACGCCGACATGGCAGAAACCGGTAGCAGTTTTCTGGCCTGCTGCCATAACAGGCGTGGGCGAATCGGAATTTTCGTGGCGGCCGCTTTACGCGTGGCAGTGGCGGAGCGCTCGTGGCGAAAATCTCGGACAAAAGGAGAAAAGAAGGAGAAGATAGCAAAAACCTAAACCTAATTGGTCTTATACATTTGAAATTGGGCCTTGCCCACATCCCCCGACGTCCAAATTTCTTCATTTCACCCATTTAATATTCAGCCATGTCCAAATTTCTTCATTGCAACCTCATTTCAGCCATTGATTGTGTTTTTATCCCGTTGTCAATTAATAAATTTAAGAATTTGATTACGTCCAAATTACTTATTATTTTACATTTCTACCATAATACAGAAACCTCTTCTCTTATGATTTTACTTTTCTACCCTAATTTCAGTTTCTCTTCTACTATTATTTTACTTTTCTACCCTAATTTCAATTACCATTTTTATTCTTTAAAACCTAAGCCTGGCCCATTAAACACATAATTAACCTAGCCTATCAGTAAAACTTTCTTCATTCTCTGTTATTTTATTCTATTCAAAACCAAAAGTTTCTAAAGCTTTCCTACCGGCCACTGCCACCAGCATCACCGGCCGTCACCATCAAGTTTGTTTTTTTTTATCTTTTCTATTTGTCTAATTTCACTATAATTATTTTTTAAAAGATATACCTATTTTTCAGCAATAATAATGGCCAATGATAATGATCCTTCAAGAACATCCCATGGGAGTGATCCGAGATGGAAACATTGTCATCCGATGGATGAATCAAATTTAAATACAACTATTTGCACTTATTGTGGGAGAGTTATGAAAGGAGGAGTTACTAGAGCAGAAGAACATCTCATGGCAAAGAAGAGCGATGTTGCTACTTGCACCAAGACTCCGAAAAATGTGAGAGAAGAACTTTGGAAATTATATAAAGAAAAAACAGATACCTCCTTTATCAATCCTAGATATAATGCAACCAATGATAACCATGAGAGTGAAGATGAAGTTGAAATTTCCACGGCTAGCAATGATAAAGGGAGAAATAGCGGTGGAAGGAAAGGACCAATGAATATGTTCTGCAGAAATCCAGCCGTTGCGATAGAGAAGAGAAAAAAGGAAAAACTAAGGCAAGCTAACATCAAAGAGACATGTGACAAAAATTTAAAGGCCACGGTTCATCAATATATTACTCGATTTTGGTACCAAGGAGGCTTGTCATTCAACCTTGTGAAATTGAAAAGTTTTCAAGATATGATTGATGCCATAGGTGCTTATGGACCCAATTTACCCGCGCCTAGTTATCATGAAATCAGAGTTCTACTTCTCAACAAGGAAGTTGAGTACACTGAGAAGTTGTATGGGAAAGATTGGTACCAAAATCGAGCAATCTATTGATGAATTGAGGCCTTTAAATTTTTGTCACATGCCTCTTTGATGTTAGCTTGCCTTAGTTTTTCCTTTTTTCTCTTCTCTATCGCAGCGGCTGGATTTCTGCAGAACATATCCATTGGTCCTTTCCTTCAACCACTATTTCTCCTTTTGTCATTGCTAGCCGTTGAAATTTCAACTTCATCTGCACTGTCATGGTTATCATTGGTTGCATTATATCTAGGATTGATAGAGGAGCTATCTGTTTTTTTCTTTATATAATTTCCAAAGTTCTTCTCTCACATTTTTCGGAGTCTTGGTGCAAGCAGCAACATTGCCCTTCTTTGCCATGAGATGTTCTTTTGCTCTAGTAACTCCTCCTTTCATAACTTTCCCACAATAATTGCAAATAGTTGTATTTAAATTTGATTCATCCATCAGATGACAATGTTTCCATCTGGATCACTTCTATGGGATGTTCTTGAAGGAATTATCATTGACCATTATTATTGCTGAAAAATAGGTATATTTTTTTTACAAAATAATTATAGTGAAATTAGACAAATACAAAAGATAAATAAAAAAAACTAACTTGATGGTGGCGGTCGGCGACGCTGGTGGTAGTGGCCGGTAGCAAAGCTTTAGAAACTTTTGGTTTTGAATAGAATAAAGTAATGGAGAATGAAGAAAGTTTTACAGATAGGCTAGGTTAAATATGTGTTTAATTAAATATGTGTTTAATGGGTCAGACTTAGGTTTTAAAGAATAAAAATGGTACCTGAAATTAGGGTAGAAAAGTAAAATAGTAGGAGAAGAGAAATTGAAATTAGGGTAGAAAAGTAAAATCATAAGAGAAGAGGTTTTTGTATTAGGATAGAAATGTAAAATAATAAGTAATTTGGACGTAATTAAATTTTTAAATTTATTAACCGACAACAGGATAAAAACACAATCAGTGGCTGAATGGCTGAAATGAGGTTGCAGTGAAGAAATTTGGACGTGGCTGAATATTAAATGGCTGAAATGAGGGTGGAATGAAGAAATTTGGACGTTGGGGGAAGTGGGCCAGAAGTGGGCCAAGCCTAATTTCAAATGTATCAGACCAATTAGGTTTAGGTTTTTGCTATCTTCTCCTTCTTCCTCCAACCAACACGCCACGCACCTCCTTTCTTCTCTTCTTCTTTCTTCTCTTTTCTTCTCCTGTTGTCCGTGATTTTCCCCACGAGCGCTTCGCCACCGCCACCCAAGCCGCCGCCATGAGCAGCCACGAAAATTCCAATTCACCCCCACCCTGTTATGGCGGCTGACCGTAAAATCGCTACCATTTTCCGCCATATTGGCACCATGGCCGATATTAAACAACACTTTAGAACATAAAGATAATAACTGACCTGAAGTTTGAGATTGCTGCGAAAGAAACTTTTCCTCAAATGTCGACTTCACATTGGCAGTAGCACTTGATTTGGATGATAGCCACCTATACTATTGATTCAGAAAGTAATTGATTCAGATTAAAAATAAAGTAACCAATAATAAATTGAACAGACATGGTTCTAACCGTCTAACAAACAATGCTTGAGTTCTTTTTTGAAATAAAAATGGATCCACATTATAATTTGAAACTATGGTCTATCTTACTGAAAAATGATAGGAGATACACATAAGGAAACAGTTGCTCAGAGGTTCAATCATTGAAAAACCATGTTTGGAAACAACCAAAGCATAAAGATAGACAGAGAGAATCCATATCCCTTGAATAACTATATAAGTTTGAGGACAAATTTAGATAAATAAATGACTTGAGACTGAGACTTTAAAATATATGAGTAGTGGACTACAGTACCACTCTCCTCCTCTTCTATTTATAATGAAGCAAGTACATATGAAAAGACTACTCTAAGATACTAGGCATGATTACATGCAGCAGTAGATAGTTTCCTACACTCAACACCCTATACATAGGGTTAATGATACAATAGGTAATAATTCTAACACTCCCCCTCAAGCTGGAGCATACAAATTGTATGAACCAAGCTTGGAGCAAATGAACTCAATCCGAGGTCCCCTTAATGACTTGGTCAACACATCTGCAAGTTGGTCATTTGACCCAACGAACTCAGTACAAATTTCCTTGGTCATCAATTTTTCTCGAACAAAGTGGTAATCAATTTCTATGTCTTTAGTTCTCTCATGAAACACTAGATTTGATGCAATGTGGAGACCAGCCTGGTTGTCACAGTACATCTTCATGGTCTGAATTTCGCAGAAGTTAAGCTCTCGAAGAAATTGCTTTACCCATATGAGTTCACACGTGAGAGACGCCATTGCCCGATATTCAGCTTCAGCGGTGGATCGAGCCACTACATTTTGCTTCTTACTTTTCCAAGAG
>Ga0214543_1006340_pt1 | contig 21099 bp, 8 predicted proteins | sample CNSS2metaG_FD_160094 | JGI IMG/M metagenome (GOLD analysis project Ga0214543, IMG submission 160094) | Root nodule microbial communities from cowpea collected in UCLA plant growth center, Los Angeles, California, USA - CNSS2 | ecosystem: Host-associated > Plants > Roots > Nodule | place: USA...
TTTTGGCCACTTTGATGACTAACAAAATTTATCATACTTAATTTCAAATAAATAAATACACATTTAATTGCTATAAACTTTATATAGCATCTTCATTAATTTTAATTTAACAATAACAAACATAAATATTATTGCAAATTAAAATAAAATTATTAATTATTTATATAAATAAAATAATTAATATTAATTTATTGGTGACGTAAACCAATAAAAAATCCTAATAAACATCAATTATTCGATTTTGAAAAAAAAAGAAACAAACACAACCCATTCACATTCGTGCGTCGGTTGAGAATGATTTTCATTCAATTAATAATATCATTTATTGCAATCATAACACACAATTCATGCTGCATCAGTTTATATATCAATGACATTAATATTCACGTAATGGTTCACATCACTCCATTAATTATATGTGATTCCAAAATAAAAAATGACGCACTCACATAAAAACCAGATCATGTCACTTCACGCATGCACTATTCAAATATCATGGAAAAAGATGAAACTCTTTGCCAAATTCAATTACGCACATAACAGAAAAGCTTTCACCACAAACAGTGACAATGTCTTAACACGCGACTTGATCCAATCAAAAGAGAAACGGTTATAATTTACATCAACGCAGCATAAAACAATTAAAACCCCTAAATCTTTAATTAGGGTTTATAATATTGGGGAAAACATCATAAGAGAGAAACATCACATAATAGGAGAATCATAAATCCTACAACCTTGCTCTGATACCACATGTAAAACTAATTAAGGATCTTTAAGATTTATAATTCTCACACGATAAATCATAATAGAGCCCTAACCTTGATCCATGAGAGATCCTGTGAATATGTGTTCTTCAATTATAATCTTGTGTGCTCTTCAACCATCGTTTCCCAATCTATCTCTTTGCCTTTCTTTCTCTTCTCACACGTTCTCGATGGGTTACCGTGAAAAGAACCTTATGGCCAAAGACAGAACCCCTATTCCTTTTATAAACCAACGTCCATCAAGTTGGTTTTTATTTTATCTTTATCTTTATTTTATTTTATTATCACTTCCCATAATAATAACCAATAAGTTTTTATATTTTATTAAATCACAATTGGGCCCATCATAATATTTCAAATGAGTCACTAATAGAATTAATTCGTCAATTAATTCTAACATTATCTTCTCCAACATTCACAAATTCTCTCGTAAAGGAAACTTAGGAAACATATTATGTAATATCTCATTAGAAGTAATATCAAATATAATCATATGTAATCAAAATATAATTAAGATAAATCAAATATATAGTCAAAATAAATCAAACGTATGATTAAACATATAATCAAAATATTGTTAGTCATTTATAAAATATTTCTATACATAGATAAAATGTTTGTTTGACATTTTATAATGATTTTAACTTCAAGATATAATTTCTTTTATGAAATTCTTTAATTCAGATTTAACGAGAAATATTTCAAATGTTGCAGCTTATCAATTTCCTTTAAACAAAATGAACTATGCAAATCTTAAGTTATAAGAGCAATAAAAATAATTAAGAAGTTAAAGCAGAAAGTGTTAGACGAGGTCATATAGATGCATGAATTAGATATTGTATCAAATACCTGACAAATCACGAACAAAAGAGCACTTCCTAAGGTGTGTATATTTATTGCCCTTAAAAACTTATTTGCGGTGTGTTGCGCAAGTCCTAGGATACAACAAAAACTTTCAAGAAAATACTCTTTAAAGAGCAATAATATAACCCGAACTAACAAGAGAAGAAGAATGAGAAATAGGAAAGAGAAGAGAGCCAAGAGAATTGAAAAGTTGTGTATTTTAGGAGTGCACTAAACCACTTATTTATTGGTGTGAATGAGGGATGGTGATGGGTTGAAATCACATGGACTGCGTGGAGAATTGTAACGCAACGATCAAAAGATTTTCTTGCAATGTGCTTGGATAATAATACATTAAATGGAAGCCTTGCATTAAAATTAAAACCAAACAGAAGCAAAGATCCTTGCATAAAAAACCGAAACTACAACAACGTAATTCATGGCTTCAACAACATTCTAATCTTTTGTAATATAAAATGCTTATTTTATAAAAATCCACCACATATTGAAAAGAATAAGAAAAGAAAGATTGAAAGGAGAAAATCATGGGTCTCATATAAGATGTAATTCATCGGAGCTGGTATCGCAAATTATATGAATCAGTCCTAGACTAAGAAACTTAACACACAATGTAGTTGGTATAGTAAGTTATATGAACCAAAGACAATTGATGTGTTAGTGATTTATCAATCACAATATAGTCGTATAATCCTTATTGTTATCATTGCGTTGTGTTTGTTAGGCCTTGTGTGTGCCTAGTATTCATGAGTGCTCTAGAGATCATGCCAAGATCTCATAAAGCAGCCACACTTGACACTTCTATAAGTGATTTCATCAAATGTATGTTGCAAATCATACACCACCGATGTAAGACCCGTTAATTTTAAATAATTAAATAAATAAGAATTTAACTAAATGCGGGTAGTGGAAGCCTTTAGGGCCATTAATGCTAACCTTCATGATGTGGAAAAGTACTAGCTCAAGTGGTTGAGAGTACTTTGATTGTGTGAAAGGACTTGGGTTCAAGTCCTATGTATGCCAATTATTGTTTGATTTATTATTATTTTTGATAATATGCTTGGTAATGTGGAGTGGTAACATAATCATAAAATTATATTAGTAATCACGAAACATGATTGGTTGAATTGTTTGTGCACTTGGATTGTAATTGAATAGTCATAGGTTCAAACCATGGTAGAGCCAAATTAAGTTCTTTTTGCTAATGTTATTTTTGGCATGAATGTGAAAAGGCTTAGAAACCCTAGTTGGCCAAAGGAACTGCCAAGGGAGGAGCAAGAAAGCAGACCATAATGTATCTTGAATACCCATTAACACAATCATAATGGCATTTTTCTTTTTGGCCCAATTATGGATAATTAAGGAACAATTTGAAGTGTTTTGGAGAACATAAGAATCACAATTAGAGTGGTGGAGGGTTGTTGCGGAAGCAAGTCACTCTTGGTCAAAGGAAAGCTCTAGAATTATAAATCTTAAAGCTAGGAATCAAGGTTAGGGGGATTCTATTCTATGTTTTGTATGTCAATTATATGCTCGAGTGAATAATATGATTGATGTAATGCATATGTCTCTGTTTTCATTTTGAAATTCGTCGTGTTCTAGAAATTCCAGAAACCGCCTGGAGGCGTCGGGGAGAACTACCAGGCAACACATGCTCCAGAACCCAAATTATGGGTTTTCTTTATAAACTGCTTGACGGTAGAGGGTGACCTGCCAGGCAGCACATACTGTGTTGCCAGTTTTCTCTGATTTTTTTTGGTATGTTAGTGGTGTGATGATATTTAGATTGGATTTCTATTGTACTGTAATAATTGTAATGATGGATTATGAACTGAAATATGTGGTAAGGGGAAAACTGTACGAAACTCGTGAATGAATTTAGGGATTTGGGTTCATGTTGTGGTTGGAAATAGTTAAGTATGGAATATGTTCATGATCGATGCACTGTTTTATGGAATTGTTGTTAGTATGAATAATGTATGAACTCTGTATGATGGGTACCTTTGAAATTATATTGGTATGAAGGTAGATAATGGAATTGGGATTGATTAAGGTCAGGACTGGTGCAGATAAACTTGGGTAGAACACAGATTTTTACACATTGCCTGGCGGCACGGAAACTACCGCCAGGCGACTCATCAATACAACATAAAATGGGGTTTTGGGACTCTGTTGATGTCATGGGAGCAATTATTTTGGTTGTCTTTAAATGAGTTATGGTATGTGATTAACAGTGATCTAGAATGTATGTTATTTTGTAAATAATTATGAGATTAATCGGTGTGAAATGAATGGTTTGGGTGTTGTCTTATATATTGGTTGTTGTAGTGGGATGTTTGTTATTGAAGTAGATATGCAATATTAGTAATTGAGGTGGTATGAGATATCTGAGTATTTATCTGTTGTACTATGAGACTTGCATCATTGGGTGGGATAAAGCATGTTTTAAGTAGCACATGAAAGAGAATATGGTATGTATCATGAGAGTAATTGGCTTATTGACTTGATAAAAAAAATGTGTGCATTGAGATTGAGTCAGCTTAGTATAACAGGAAATATTGTATTTGTGTTATGATTGAGTGTAATGTGTGATTTGAGGTCCCTCAGGACCTGTTTAATATGCTAAAAACCAATAGCATTGTGCTACTGGTATGGCGCCTAGCAGCGCGGGGTGAACCGCCAAGCGAAGGGATTCCCAAAACAGTGGCAGTGACCACTTTACGTGCGTGGCGCCTGACGGCAGGGTTAGTTTCACCAGGCAGAATGTTGTAGCAGAAGGTCTGGAAGGTGTTTGGCGCCTGGCGATGTGAGATGGGTGCACCAAGCGGTGACGGAACAACGAGGCTCCTGTTTGGCGCTTGATGCCTGATGGTATGAGATGCCTGCCAGGCAGTCTGGATCCAGATTCCACCTAGCAGCGTGTGATGCGCGCCAGACGGTTTTGGTGCAGAGTTGGTGCGCGAGGAAGAGTTTCTACACAACTTTAGGTGATGTTTATGATGTGATGCTTTGGTTGGGGGCCCAGTTACAAGTGCATCTTGTATTGGGGTAACGTGTGGCCACTTTAGGTTGTAGCCTAGTGTTTAGGAAGTCTAGTGGAGTGTGTGAGATCGTGGCTCGTACGGCGAGGTTTCAGATGATTGCCCTCTTCAGTGCATCTGATAGAGTTTTGGTAGTCTGGAAACAACTACGGACTTATGTTCATTTTGGGGAACTCCACATGGTGTCGTGGTGAGAGGCCGTGGCAAAGTTATTCCCACGTGTGGACTATCAGGTTGTGGTTTGTAGTCGGAGGGGCGAGTAGACACTCGTGCAGCAAAGATCGATCATTGATCTCACCTAAAGAGTATAGAAATAATAGACGTCTAATGCAAGTGTGGAAAGTTGAGGAGCTAAGAAAAAGGGGAATGCTAACACATGTTATAATTTTGAGATGTTATATTTGTTGTCATATTTTGGTTGGTTTATTTAAATGAGCTCACCCTATCTGTGTGTGTTTGGCGATGATCATGTAACTTGTTACATGTTAGCATGCAGATGCGTAGAGACGGAGTGGGAATCACTATGGGATTGTTTACTATCTTTTATTATGGATTTTCTTTTGTAACACTTTTATGGATGGTTTGGTTTTGTAATAACTAAACACTGCAGTTTTATTTATTAATGAAGCTATGCTTTGAAGTTTTAGTTTTCCCGTGTTTTGGGAAAGTTATTGAGAATAAATGAGGTTGTTTCATTATATTTATTTTGTTTTATTTTTAATAAGTAATTTTCGGCTAGGACGTTACAACCGATAAGGGATATGAAAATCATTAAAAACTTTGTTTAAGCTAAAATACTTACACCACCTATATCTGATATAATCCCCTTAATATTTTTATTCAATTGATTTTCTACTTTCGCTTTATAAGTTAAAAACATGTCAAAGGCTTCATCCTTACGTTTGATTAAGTACACTATTTTTATCATTATTTTTTGTCATTAAAACATTATTTTTCGTCATTACAATTTTGTCAGATTCGAATGACACTTTAACTCTAACTTTTTCTAGTAGTGCTACAGAGATTTGATTAACTCTGATAGAGGGCACATGCAGCACATCACTCGAGGCCAGAGTCTTCCAAAATATGAGTTTTAGAAGAACCTATCATTTTCCTAGGATAAGTGTTGTCCTAGAATCACCGAGATAAACATGTTCTTCTCCATTTTCTACACTAGTGTAAGAAGTAAAAGCACTTATGTTTGCACATATGTGCCTAGTAACACTAAAGTCTACTACCCACTTGCTCACATTGGTCATTAGATTTACTTATGAAACTACCACAACTATAATATCCCCTTGGGCTATATTTGCCCTAGGAGGATTGTTGTTTCTTGCTCTACGCATGCACTAAGGTGCATAAAGGCCTGGCTTCCCATATATGAAGCAATTCCTCTTTTTCTTCAGAGTGTGTTTGGATAGAGTATTTTAATGAAATAATTCAATTTTTTGAAGAATTTATATTTCTTTGTAATGAAATGCTTTGTTTGGATACAGAAATTAAAAAGAATTTCAAATGCAAGCATTTTTTTGAAGGATTTCAATTAGCTAAATTAGTAGAAATTCAAATACCATCAAAATGGGTGGAATTTGAAATTTTTCTCACTCAACCTCACATTCTAGACTCACTAGTAGAGTTGTGAAACGGGTATGACGATCCAGACAGGACGGGCGGGCTCGACGACCAAGACGGATCGGGCGGGTTCGACAACCAAGACGGATCGGGCGGGTTTGACGACCAAGACGGGTCAGGTGGGCTCGACGACCAAGACGGCCAAGCGGGCCTGATGACCCAACCAGGTCGGGAGTACTTGACAATCCACACGGGTCAAGTAAGCCGGACGACCTAGTTGTGCGGGCAGACTCGATGACCCCGAACAACTTAGGCATGCCCGACCAAAATGACTTAGGCATCCCTGATCGACCCAAAGACCTAGCTAGGTCGGGCCAACCCAATGGCACAAATTGGTAGGGCAGGCCCGATGACACAAATAGGACCGACAATCCAGACAGGTCTGACGACCCGAATGGGATTGATGATCCAGACGGGTCCGACGACCTAGACGGACTGGACGATCCAGACAAGTGCGACGACCCAAATGGGCTCGACGATCCAGACAGGCCCGACGACCCGGACGGATCCGACGACATAGACAATCCGACAACTAGGACGGGTCCGACGACCCAAACGGGTACGAAGACTAGGAATGGCCCGACGACTCGGACGAGGCAAACTATCCAGACAACACCAATGATCCGACGGGCCCAACAATCCATACGGGTCCGACGATCCGGACGAGGCTGACAACCTGGATGGGCCTGACGACCCGTACCAACCCGACGACACAGACTGGCCCGACGAACCAAACGGGCATGATGACCCGGATGGGCCCGACGACCCGAACTAGCTCTTCCAAATTGTCGGGCCTAACAATCCGGACGGGTTTGACAACCTGGACGGGCCTGACGACCCGAATGGGCCCTTCCAAACTGTCAAGCCCGACAATCTAAACGGGCCCTACAACACAGACGGTTCCGACGACACGGATGGCCCCGACGACTCGAACGGGTCAAACTATCCGGACAGGCCCGACGACCTAGACGGGTCCGACAACCCGAACGGGCCTGAAGACCCGGAATGGCCCAACGACTCAGATGGGGCAAACTATCCGGACAGGCCCGACGACCTGGACGGACCCGACGGTTTGGAAGGCCCGTTCGGGTCGTTGGGCCCGTTCGGGTGATCAGGCCCGTTCATGTTGTCGGGCCCTTCTTGATCGTCGGGTTTCCAAATTTATCATGAACTCAAAACATAATTAAGCCTAAAATAAATACTGATAAAATTAAATTTTATCTCACAATAAATTCATTTTTTTTCCAACAAGAAATTGAAATATAAGGTATTTTAATTCCCTTATCCAAACAAGTTATTTAGAAAATGAATGGAATTTAATTTCAAGCAATTCAAAGGCAAAGTATTTCAATTTCTAAGCATTGTTGAAATGCTCCATCCAAACACAAGGTAAAGGTAAAGGTGAGGTTAGATCCCTTTGGACAAGAATTTTGAGAATTAATGAGTTCTTAAAGTGTCATATGTTTATGTCTATGTTTTAGCTATTGCTTATAGTCAGTATAGGATGACGACAATTTCTCGATTAGAAGTTCTGAAACAAACTCATCATGAAAAAGTATGTTCTCTACTTTGATATCTTCAAGTAGCTTGTGATATTCGTTGATTTGAATCTTGATGTCTTTATCTTAAATCATCTCCTAGCGGTAGGGGTTTGTTGAACGATGTCTTTAGCAATATATTTGAGAATACAAGAATCCCAAATTTCTTTCGCTTCCTTATATGAGCAATAAATATGAACAACTCATTAGACAAGGAACTAAGTAAAGTGTGTTAGCAAACCTTGTTTGCATGAGTCCATTCTTCAATTTATTTTTTAGGGGTATTGGAGTCAGGTTTTGAGGATGTGAGAGCAGTAACAACACCATACATGTTTAAAAGAGTAGACATACGTTCTTGCCAACGTTGAAAGTTGTCTAGAGAAGACCTCAAGTTTTGATACATTTGAAAATGGTTTCGCAAAGACAGTTTGAGTTCTAGAAATGCTTAGATTCTCTAGAGTAGAGTTGTTGTTGTCATTCATAAGTCCTTAAGATTGTTGTAAATAACTGATAAATCACAAACAAAAGAACACTTCCTGAGGCATGTATATTCACTGTCCTTAAGGACTTATCGCGGTGTGTTGCACCAGCCCCCCAATATACAATAGGAACTTTTCAAATTTTCTGAGGATCTCAAAGACTAGCAAGAAAATACTCTTTAAAGAGTAATAATATAACCCAGAAGATAAAAGAAGAAGAACGAGAAATAAGAGAGAGAAGAGAGCCAAGAGAATTGAAAAGTTTTTTGCTTTAGAAGAGCACTAGACCCCTGATTTATAGGTGTGAATGAGGGATGATGAGGGGCTAAAATCCCATGGTCCACATGGAGGATTGTAATGCTCAACAATGCTCAAAAGATTTTCTTGCAATGTGCTTGGATAATATATGAAACGGAGCCTTGCATTAAAATTAAAACCAAATGGAAGCAAATATCCTTGCATCAAAAATTGAAATTGCAACAACGTAATTCATGGCTTTATTAACGTTCAATTTTTTTTTAATATAAAATGCTTATTTTATAATAGCTCGTAATGCCTGATTAGTAGACTTAATAAGATTTTTTCTTTCTATATGAGCACATGTTAGCCATTTCAAGAATATGTAATATCTTAGAGTAAAACATTTTACTCATTAATGTAGTGTTTTGTTACCATCAAAACTACTTAGACTTTTCATCTAAAGGATTATTATGTATCATTTGGTGTCAACAACTATTATTGGTTACAAGTACACAAACAACTTCTACTTCCCGAGTACACAAATCACTCCTAACTAACCTTAATATTGCTTTGAGATTAAGAAAAATATTTTCATAAAAGAGTAGAATTTAAGCTCACACGAAAATAACTTCATAAGTGAATGATTTATAGAGTATTTCTCACAACTCACACATCATAAGACTTAGAGAATCGTTGTATGTGTGTTATTCGTCTAATTTCTAAAGTTAAGGAAGTGAATTAGATTAAAATTTAAAAAATGAACTAATTTCTATTTTCATACAAAATTAAGGGATAAAAACATATTTAAGTCAACATTTAAACACAAGATTACATTTACAACTGAAACACTAATCAAGCAATAAGATTAGGGGTGGCAAAATGGGTCGGGCCGGGATGACCCGCCATCAATAAACGGGCCGAAAACTGTAACCCGTCCCGTCTTCGGGTAGGCTGGCCCGTGGGTTGGCCCATATCTCTTTTTTTTTCTTTTTTTTTCTTTTTTTAACTTTTTATTAAAATTTTGTAATAAATTTATTTTATATATATAATTTTATTTATATAATATAAAAAAGTATTATTTTTAATTATTTTTAATTTTAAACATGAAAAATTTAAAAAAAAACGGACTGGCAGACTAGCTCATTTTGACCCGCTAAACCAGCGGGTTAGGCGGGTCAGACGGATCAGGTTACAACGAGTTGACGGGTTGAAAATTTCAACCCAGCCCGCTCTTTTTTGGACGGGCTGGCGGACCTAGCCCATTTTGTCATCCCTAAATAAGATTAACTCATCATCTCAATCTTCAACAAAACTATATTACAGGACACATCGATTCTTCTTCGATGTGATTGAATATTTCAAATTCAACAATTTTTCATGATCCTCTACTTTAATATATATGTTTTTGTTTTTGTAAGATATTCTGGAAACAGTGCAAATAATTGATATAACTTGATTTTTCTTCAAGGAAACACGCCAATTTTATAATTAGAAATGATTTTTTATGGTTAGATGTATAATATTTACTTGTTAAATATTTAAAATTATAAGAATTTTAAAGAGAGAAAAAAAAAATTCCTCCTGTAAAATGGAGAAGCTTGCAATGCCAGGATCGTGAAATCTCTTTTAAGATTTTTTTTTTTTAAATATTGAAATTTCAATAGGCAATGCTTACTTTCAAATGTATACACCAAACCAAGACCTCATGGGTGAGACTATAGGCCACTTGACTTCAACAAAAGTGAACATCAATTTCAATCTCATTTCTTTTATTTTACTTTCGAAAACGACTTTGTCCCAATTTGTATACTTTTCAACAAGAGAGGGAACAAAAATAAACATAAAAGTGCACAAAAAACCTTATTAATTTACTAAAAATGCCCATCAATCAAGCACAAATGGTCGAACTGTCGGTACACGACAGTTAGAAGGACACTTCTATTATGTAACATAATTCAACTTCTAATCATAATCGCACTTTTTTTCTTCAAAATCAGCTTTATGTTAATTTGAAGAAGTATCAAATTTAATAAATCTCACTTTCATCAAAGTTTATGTTTAAAGTAGCATTGATTCTAAAAAAAATTCACAATTTGAAGATTATTTGATATCTGATGGATCATTCAAATATTTACTAAAAAAATACAACACCAGTTAAAACATGAATAGAAATCATATAAAAAATTAGCACTTCTTTCTGTATAAAACTTTAAAAGAATAAATTAAGTTTACAAAACTTTGTTCAAGATTGTAGCTTATACTCAATTTAAAACTTAAATTCTCAACCATACTTAATATGCCATTTTGTCTGAGTATAATATATTTTAAATATAATAAAGTTTTTCACTATTTGTTAACATTTTAAACTTTCTCACTATTAGATTCTATGGCTAAATTAACAAAATTTAACAGTACTAGGTACCATCTCTAAATTCAATTAATTTGACGTTCCAACGTTATTCTTGCGAAATATTCAAGACAGCTAACTATTTTGTTTTGGTATGCACACTAAACAGCATTGGTAAATGCAGGTCAAAAAGAAGAAATGGAATATGAAAAAAAAAAGTCTAAATCAGGACAGTGAAACATTGACACTGCTACTTTCATCAAATCAAGAAACGACTTTCATTAAGCTAATCAGTACATGGAATCATTATAGAACTAGAAATTTTGAAATATACACTTAATAATCAGCATAAGAAATTAAGAACACATTTGGCTAATTGGAAGCTTAGCCCCATCACCCACTTAAAATCTTAAAGGTGTGGAAAGCTTCTTGATGACTAGAGAGTTCTTTTAATGGTTTAACTATTTTAGTTATTATGATTCCATCTAGATGTATGATGACAGATTTTCATGCCACTACACTGCTTTAGCAACTTAGCATAGCAACCTTTAGGCTGCAATAAAAGTGAGAAATTTTGTCAATGAAATTGAGAGACATCATTCTCCAATTTGGGTGAAGTAGTAGTTTTGATGGGAGCCCAGATATCTGCACCATTGCTCTCAGCAACTCCAATTGTAAATGACACAGGAACAAGGCATAACCCTCTACTCCTCAGGCTGCATGACTCCATACCCTGAAATTGCAAAAATTCAATTGTAACCACCAAGAGTAACACTACCCAATTCATCTGCATTCATTAGTCAAGGTTTCATTCATGATTTGCAAGAAAATCATGCTACATACTACTCTCTTGTTCCAAAATGATTGTAATTTTACTCTGCAGTTCTTTTTTAGCTGTTTGATTTTGTTAGTTTTCAATGAAATATTACACTTTTAACTCTTGGGTTGCTCTCAAATAAACACATCAATGCTTGTATTTACATCCAAAAAGTGAAATATGTACTGTTGTTTTTAACAGGGGGAGATGAAGCAACTTTATAACATAGCATATGAATCAACAATAAGAATGGCAGAGACAAGGGTTCTTGTGGGTATAATAAATGTTTTCCATGAATTTGATGCTGAAGGCCCCCACAAGAAAATGTTTGACCTCATCCTTTTGCTAGTCCATGGTGAGAGTGTTCATGTTGTGCTTACCTGCATCTTGGCTGCTGCTGAAGTTTCAAGGTATGGAGCACTGAGCAGCTGTCAAAGAAGGAAGAGAAAAAAAATTGCATAAGATCAAGGTCTTGTTAAACATGATTTAGAATAGGTAATGTCTACTCAGATTCAAGTATGTATGGTTGCGATATATGAAACCAAGTACAAGAAAACTAACTGTGATAATTTCAGCATAATGTAGCAAGAATGGCCAAACCTTAACTTGTTTATGAAGGAATCCTATGTATTCCATTGCCTCCTTTAGAACAGAAGATGTATCTGTCTGCAGTGAGAAGTAGAGAATCTCTAAGACTCAGAAACTAAAGAAAAATTCATTCAATCCAAAAACATAACAGGTAACCTGTCATATAACTCAAATAAGCAGTTCTTAGTTTTATTTCATTCAAGAGTGAGCATAACGAGCATCAAATTTATATGGTTGTTAGTGTCAGGAACTATAGTTGTTGTATACCTTTCCATATGGTGAAACAAGCTGCTGAAGAGCAACAATTCGTTCCCCAATCTTCTCCTTCCTCTCCTATCCACAGAAAAATTGGAATTGTTACATGAAAAATCAAAGAAATGAAGAGCAAAGTAAACCTTCAATGAAGAAGAAAATCACCTATCCAAATTGAGTATCAAGGAGAGTTTCATGCAACAGGTTCAAATTATGCAGGTTAAAATAAGACAGACAGTACTATTCAAGGTTTGAAATTATGCAATGCATGATAAGAAACACAAATGTAATATGTGGCAATTCATAGATTACAAGCTACGAACAAGAGAGTTTATATAGAGAAGATCAGAAGAGGCACCATTGGATGGTTCTAGATGAAAATTTTCAAATAGTAAAGCTTGGAAATCTATAAAAATGTATGAGTAGATGCTAAAAAGAAAAAGGAAAAGGAAATAGAAGTGTTATTCAACAACCAACAACAATAGAAGGAGAAAAAAAGAAACCTTAGTGCTGATAGATAAATCAGCCTTTTGCCTTTTAGATGCAATAGAAGTATAACTGCTTTGGTCAACAGAGCAGGGACTCCTTTTATGCTCCATCATCTTTCTAACATCTATCCCCTCTTCTCTCTGGTGGCATCAACAATGAAATAAGAAGGATGAACAAAATGAAAAGAGGAATACAGACTATAAAAGAAACTATCAAATCATCAACACTTCCTCTCACTAGAGTATCACAGTTGTCAGAGACACAACCATAGTTCATATTCAACACACACAGTAATTACTACCATATATGTTTCAGTTACTTTTATTCTTGAAACATGTTCAACAGAACTTTGGGGAAGCCAAAAGCCACAAATTGAGGAAGTACTGAATGCAAATTGGAGTCAATGTGGGTTGGTCCCACTGGTTCCATAGTTACAGTCTTTTGGCCTCTAGTTCGGTATGATTGTCATCCATTTACAGGAGATAAAAAAAAAGTTGGGGAAATCTATTGAGTGAGCAAACCCAGTTCTTTGAATAAATCTGCCATCTTCACCCTCTCTGAACTGTAATTTCAGCTTCAACATAAGGTTTTCACTGCAATCAGATCACAACCGCAACTCAGGCTGCCCCAGTTGCATTTTTTTCACAACGTCAAACACCACAACAATTTTTTGTCAAAGAACACAATCACAATTTAAAACCTTGTCACTCCATGAAAGAAGTTAGAAAAGTATAAAAAATAAAACTATGACAGGAAACAAGGACCAAACTCAAACTAATGCCTTCATTTGATGAAAGCTTATCAAATTTCAAACACTTCTCCAATGAAGAGGAAATTTTCTCCCATATGGCAGTGTTTGCTTCTGCTCTAGATTCCTGCCATGCGTACTCTTGAAAAGAAAAAATGAAAAAACTTTATGCAGTGAAGTGTCTCGTTTTAATTAGAGAGACAATAAATGAGAAGAACTGATTTCAATCCATAAATATGCATTCCCAAACTTTGCTTGCAAAAAATAATACTGCTAGTAACAAGATTGATTTTTTACATTAATAATACATCATGAACTCATACCAACATGCACTGTTCAGTCAGAATAACGCTGACACTGTAAAACAGGACCATTTATTAAATATATGAGATAAGCGCAGAATACAAACTGGTAACAGCTACACCACAACCGAAATTCAAAACGTGGCCCCATAGGCATAGCCATGATGCTACACTACAAGGAAAGAATTGCCAACAGAAAATGAACCATCCATGCATATTCATACCACATAAGCCACCATACAAACCTTCCAAAGGTCATCACTGTCACAAACATCGATCACCATATTCAATGATTTGGTTTACAACTTTATTAATGGTTCAAATATCTTAATCCCAGAATAGTCTAGTCAACATTGTGAGCTTACATACCATGCCAAAATTATTGTTTAATTATTGATTTTCTTTTGTTTATGGTAATATAATTGTAATCGATAAAAAATTTCTATCTTTGTGATGTGTCCAGAACCTCAAATGTGGGGGCCCCACCATTTGATTTTTGAAAAAGAAATTGTATGCACACACACATACACGCATTCACACATACATACACCTTGCATGAACGAATCTAACTTGCGTACAAAATCTTCCCAACCACCTTTGTTTAATGTTAAAGGATATCTTAATTGACAACATGCATAAGGACAGAGGACTGATTAATTAATTTACGGAAAAAGACAATGGTTAATCCAGAGAGAGAATCACAGGGTTGGTTTTGGACTTGGGGTTTTGTAAATCAAAAATACAAATAAAGTATAGGCTCAACCACTCATTTATTACATATGTACTTTCAACAAGAACAATTCTGATCATAATTCTCTTGGAATTGGAGTGCAAGGATTGACGAGGAATAGAGAGTTAGATGAAACACAACAATTTTGATCACAAATTCTAGAAGTTTTCCACGGAAAAACCCCATTCACTAATATCCTCCATGAAAAGTGAGAACACAAGATAGCACCTGAAAGACGAAAAGGAAAAATGGTACTAAATTTAGGTTAAGAACTTACTGAAAACATAGAATCAGCATTGCAGAAAGAGCTGGCTATCATCTATGACCCTTTTGAAGGTAAAAGCAGAAATAGTTGAAACCAAAAACCCCTCCTTAGGCCAGTGAAAATGGTTAGGTGGGTATCTTCCAAAAGTTGCAAAGCTTGAAACTTTAAGCAGTGCCTGTGATTAGAATTTCATTACAATACTATGGTAAGAAAATTCAAAAACTTGAAAAAAGTAGCATGCAGTGTATGAGCAGAGACATATGTGGGACAATAAATGAAGTGACGTACTGGTCCTATACAGAATAACTAGTGGAACCTCAGAGTGGAGGAAGAGAAAGTGGAGCTGAGAAAAAAGAAAAACAGAGGTGTGGAGAAAGAAGGAGAGAAGAAGAAGGAGGAACAAGTTAATGTCAAAATGTGATTTTATAAAGCTATAAATCAATATAATACAATAATTCCTTACGTAAGATTTTTAAATGTATATTGTCATAAATATACTTGACAGCTAATATCCAACCGAGACAAGTTTTGGTTTTATAATTTTCTTTTTTCTTTATCTCTTTAATCTTTCCACATATAATAAATACAATAGACTGTGCTTAATAGATATGACAAATGTGTTTTAATTGGTTACAATGTTTTTCTTTTATTTTAAGAATACAAAAGTCACACTACATATTTTCAAACCAACCTGTCTCGTTTATTTCAAAAAACAAATTATGTCTTAGAGATGAAAATAAAAAAGGTGTTTTGCTTAATTACTTCTTTTTCTAATATGTTTAATTTTATTTTTCTACTAATAAAAGGTAATTCTTTTAATTTTGAAAATGTAACTGTTATCCTTATCCTTTGAAGATTTTTCTAAAATATAATAATATAAATTTTTGTATTGAAATTTGCATCATTGATTTTATGATTTTCATTTTGAAAAATTATAAATTATATTATATGTAAATATAGATTTTCATTTTATTCTTAATTAGATATTATATGATTATAATTTTAATAATTAAAAGATTAAATAAAATAAATAATAATGAACAAATATATTATTTAATAAATTATTTATTTGGAAATTAAATTCAATTGGTCTACATCAGGAATCCCTACCTTTTCCCAGAAGACAAATATTTGTGACATAACCACCTGTGTTCATTTATAATAACATTAAAATAAAAGGCTAGGTTTCTATTGTTTTTTTTCTTTTTGCTTTTTTCAACGATAGGAAAAATACTCCTAAGTTTATATAAGGCCCTTTTAATAAACTATAAAAATTTAAAAATTGATAATAATAAATTTATACTTTTTAAAATTTTCTCTTTTATAAATAAATACTGTTATCTTTTTTACAAAGTTAATACAGTTTGTAATAAAAACTGTTTTAGTAAAAAATTAATTAATAAGAAAGAAATTATAGATTGAATATTATAAAAAATTACAGAGATTCTAATTTGAGCATTGGAGGAAATATTATTAAACTTGTTAAAGTTAACATTGTGAAATATTCTAATATTCAAATTTGAGTAAAAATATTAAGAACATTGTACCTACAAGCAATACTTCCATAGGTAACTCTTGAAGTTTTATCATGAAGGACGGAATATTCTTTAAATTGAGATCTTGTATGTGCGTTTTTATGTCAAGTTTAGATTACATGCACTGAATTAATTTAACTTCAGATAGCATTATATATTATTTACAAAATATAATATTTTAAAAATTATTTAAATTATTATTTGCATGACCTAAACAAATATTTTACCATTTACATACATATTTTCAAGCATATATTCAATTACGATTAGAAAGTGAAGACTATACCTAAAACAAAATCTCTCAAAAATATCTTATTTATCAAAGCTTAAAAGTTTATTTGTGCTAAAGAGGGTTAATTTTTGTAATTACATTAATGTCTCAAAAGCGCACACTACCAACCAATGTCGTGTAAAAGAAGAACACACTGTACTTAAGAACATGTCTGTCCTCTTGAAGAATGAAGATAATTGAACTTATAGATCTTTCATATTTCTCACTCAAGTTAAGATTATAATTTTATTATTTTCAAACTATCATACTTTAAAAATTAATTTAATCAATAATTATAGATTTTTTTAGCTTGTGTCTATATTTTTACTTGATACAATCTTATATCAATTTAAAATATAGTTTAGACCGATTTTAAATCTTGAAATTCAATTATGGATAAGCTTTGAGTAAAGTTTCACACATGTACTAACTTTTCTTTTACAAGACTAACAAAAATGGGTTAAAAAATAGATTTAAGAGAACAAATATTTGTTGTTTGTATATAAATTAATTTAACATATAAATTGTTTTATTTAAAAAAAAATTATATCTATGGAAACACAGTTGGAAGTAATATTTAATTTAAATGCATACATTTTTATTTAAATATAGAAAGTCAACTCCTAACCTAATTTTGTTTGTTTCATGATAAAGTAAATAAGAATTGATGGGTTAGTAGGTATTTGAATTCCCATATATATCTTGTTGATGATATGTATAGATGTGTGTTGTTAGGGAGACCCTCAACACAAGGTACTATTGTTGCTTCCTCGTAGGAGTATTACCACCCATTCCACATGTAAAATCCACCTCTAATTCAAAGTAAGGATGATCCTAAATTCAATTAATATTTTTTTTATGTTTCATGTTATTTTATGCATCTGCCTCTCACCATAAAGTAATGTTGCCCATCATGATAATTAATTAAATTATTTAATCTTTGTATTTGGAATTTAAGTTCATTACTGACATAACGGTAAATCATTATATTTGAGGTATGATTTGTTTTAAATTTTAATATTTTTATTTCAAGTATGTTCAGATAATATTATTATTTATTATTATATGTGAGGTATGTATGAAATTTCTTTATTATTTTGTGTGGGAGAGTCGAAAGAGAAAGACATTTAAATTATATTAGACATCGACACTTAAGTGATGTCTAATTGTTAGAGATAATGAAAAAATCTTCCGGTCAAAGATCTAAAGATAATTTAAATATATTTTTCTCTTTTAACCTTCTTAGATATCTTTTGAAGGTAAAATCATGCATAAGATGTTGCACTAATTAATTATATCACTGTTATTTAGGTTAAATATATTTTTAGTTCTTAAACTTGAATGCGAAATTGATTTTCATTCATGTCTCAAATTTAATACATTTTGGTTTTAAACATTAAAAATAAATGGATATAATTATTTTAACGTGTTAAATATATTTTAGGATTATATGTGAATTATTTACACACTTTTCGTACATTCCAGCATAAAGTAAGCCGGGAACATTGTTTAACAAACCAAAAAAAAGAAATTATATTTAAATGATTATATCTATCATTTTTAAGTTTAATATCAAAATATATAAGTTAAAACAAAGATTAATTACAATTTTATGTTCAAATTTAGAGACTAAATATATATTTAATTATATTGTTTTAATGAACTTAAAATACTTTATAGTCATTTTACTATAAAAATAAAAAATAAAAAAAGTAATTAATCTAAGAATTGAATAGGTTATATAAGCTGTGTTTGATCAGCCATGAAAATACCGAAAACGTGTCCAATCATCCATCTTATGTGAAGAATCTTATCTTATCTTCAAGTATTAATGTAATTAAGGAAGCCATTATGCACTGACAACACCATATCGAATTAATTCTAATAACTAACATCAACATTTCTGAAGTTTTCTAATAAAACATATAATAATACATTGTAAATCAATTTTATATTAATTACTTAGTTTAAAAGAGAATAATCACTTTTCCATAGACGATCTTGGTCGTCATTTTGTAAGAACCAGTTTTTTAAAAGAATTTTAATTTAATGAAGTTCAGTTATCATTTTTAATTAACCATAGAAGAGTTAAAAATATATTTTATATTGATCATTCTGTGTTAATAAGTGAACGAACAAGCACGAGGATGTAAGAGGAAATTAAAAAGCATAGTTTGTTTTGGCGGGAAATCAATGGAGTGTGATGGAAGAGCAGTTTTTCAGCATTGGGTACACTCTTTCCGACACCTGGTCCCACCCTTTTTTATTTTCTCTAGAATAAACCTAATCCGTGACCCTACAACCATCACGCGCCATGCTCTACGTGGCCTACAAACACACCCTTATCCACGTGTCATCCCCTAAATCATTCGCATGCAAGGCGTTCTCGAATGTTGTGTGATGTTATCTAGGACCATGGGGTCCACCCAACGCCTCTTGTTTCTACGACCGTGCGTCCCAAAAGTCCACCATCAAACCATTTTCGTCACCCTTTGTGGACCCTCTTTCAAGTGGGACCCACACGCTTTCTTCTTCCTTTTCTATTTTAAAAACAACTTCAAATAAAACAAATAAAATAATTGTCTCCTTTTAATTTTGTCCCTGTTTCTTAATTTATCATTATTGTTACCAGTGGGTTTAGTTTAACCAACTATCCCACTTTTTATTCAAATCAAAATCAATGAGTTAAAAGATAAGTCTTTTTGAAAGATAGATACACTTTTTGGCTTCCAAGGCCAGAAGTTTGAAAATAATAAAACAGATTTATAACTTTATTCGTCATAAAATTATTCTTAATCAGAGTTTACTGAAATTTTGAAATCAATCATCTTCATTAATATAAATTAATTAAATGGTTTAAAATTTAATTACATCTACACAGAGATGATTCATTGTAGAAATTTATACTTAGTATCTATCACAATAACAATAAATAAATGAAAGAATAAAATAATATTACTGTGTACTCTTATTCTTCATTTTCTATCTCTATTTCATTTTTACTGTCAAAAAGTGCCCTCAATGACTTAAATGCTTCTATCTTTATTTTACTTTTTGGTTTGTGTGAAATTCTAGAAATGCTCAACAATTCCAACACGCGTTTCTTATTAATAATTATTGTCAGAATGTGGAAAAGAATAATGAAAAGATATTAATAAGAATGTTTTTTATATTTTATTAGAAGAAAATAAAACGGTGAAATCTGATGTCTAAAATAAAAAACCTTTTTATTTTTATGCAAATCAAAATTTAAGTTTTTTTTTTTTTCTTTTCTTTACACTTACTTCTTAAACATATACTTAAACATAAAAAAAATAATATTGTATAATTTATTATGATAGTTAAGGGAAGGTAATATAATTTATTTACGTTATAACTGGGATTCAACTTTCAATTTTATTTTATTTTTTTCAATTTATTTCTCTTTTAAAAAAATAACAGTATTTAACTCACAAATATTAAACAAAACTTATTAAAAACGCTAGATACATATTAAATGAAGTGTCGGACTCAAGACACAATAGCAATAAATTAAAACAAGATATAATTCCAAATTTTAACATGATGTAAAATATATATATATATATATATATATATATATATATATATATATATATATATATATATATATATGAATGATAATTTGTAAGAATGTCTACCTTCAAATAAAATGAATCCAGATTTCTCAAAAACGATTAGTAGAAGTATACTTAACCTATGAGTTTGTATGCTCATTTTTTATGTTATTAAAAATGCATGAGGAGTATTAGCGATAAAATTGTCCTTTTCCATGTACATCGAGTTGTTGTAAAACCAAACATGTCTTTAAAATTATTGACGCCAAGTACAACAAAAGCATAAAATGGAAGAATTAGCAAGAACAATAATGTGGAAAGAAAGTGATTTAGCTGCATTTTGCATGTAATGTTCTCAACAAAATTCTTATGAGGTATGCTTTGAAACTCATCCATTTGAACTTTTCAAGTTGAAAATCAAATATTTCTCGCTTGAAAGTCTTTTGTAGTAAATGTTTTATTGGAAATAATGGAAAAGAGAACCTCGGCAGAAGTTACTGTTGAGAATATTACTTAATATCTTTTTTATTTAAATTAGTTTTTAGAAAATATTTCAGTTTTAGAGATATGTGTCAGTTTTAGAAATTTGTTATTATTTTAGATTAGGAGTGAGATATTCTAA
>Ga0214543_1006346_pt1 | contig 21084 bp, 5 predicted proteins | sample CNSS2metaG_FD_160094 | JGI IMG/M metagenome (GOLD analysis project Ga0214543, IMG submission 160094) | Root nodule microbial communities from cowpea collected in UCLA plant growth center, Los Angeles, California, USA - CNSS2 | ecosystem: Host-associated > Plants > Roots > Nodule | place: USA...
AAAAAAAAAAAAGGAAGCTGAGAAATGCAAATTTAATCTATCGACCATTACCATGTTGGAAATGCCAGCAATAAATAAATGTTATAGTTTAGTTCCCTTTTAGCTTAGAATAAAAAGAACGTGAACCAACAAGTTTGACCCACTTAGGCAGTAGATTGCTGTGTTTTTAAATGTCTTAGGAATTTGATTCATGATTGTGTATGTGAAAAATTAAAGTACTTTATGCCATACTATTGATATAAAAGAAATTTGAAAAAAAAAGGATGAATTTATCTGAATTTAAATTGTTATTACCCACTAAAAAATAAAGTAAAAAACGAAACAATCATACGTGAGAATGAGTCACTCGAAACATTAGCCTAAATTGAAGAATTTACAAAAGCCCACCAGCGCTGAGGTTGGGCGCGCTGCACGTTATTGGGCTGGGCATGGCCCAATGTTCCTTATATTGCAGTTGCCCAACCCAATCACTTACTAATTACAATACAACTCACAAGATTCCAAACTATTTTGACCCAAAAAAAAATTTAAAACATTCAATGCTTTAACTACGCTTCAAGACATGTACTGCGTAGAAGTCATGGAGATGATATACATATGAAGGGGTGGATGAGTCTCACATTGCTTGATCTGATTAACTCTAACGAAATTTGATTTGATTCAAATTATTGATTAAGTTCATATTTTAAAATTCAAGTATCTTTGGTTGGAATATCATACACATAAAACTTGATTCAACCAGAACTAGTAATATTTTACACATTTTTTTTATGTTTTGTAACTTTATAATAATAATTTTAATGTTGTATGATTTTATAGTTTTGACTTTTAAAATTAATCATAATTTTTTTTTCATTCATTATGATTTGCTATTCTGTATTATTATATTAATAGACTCGATACTACTTAAAATTAATCATTTTGTAGCTAACCATTTCAAAAATTTGATTTTTATTGAGAAAGATTCAACCCACCGTATCAAAATGACCTTGCATACGATTTTTATTATGATATGCAATATAAAGTTGGTCTTGCTTAAGATTTTATAGAGAAGGAATAAACTCGTTTTGCATAACCTAATTTTAAGGCACTCATCACCAGAAAAAAAAAATAATAATAATATTCTGTTTAAAACGTGGGTTTAAAGTCGTTAATTTTTAATCAGAATCCGACATTAACATAGTCCTTAAAACTGTTTCCTATTCATAGTGCAATGCGTTAAAGTTGGGCCTTAGATTGTTACCATTATTATTTGCCTTGTTCATGCTTAAAAACTCATATAAATTAACCTTCTCCCGGATCAAATCTTCCGACGACAAGGTTATTTAATAATCGACACCGTCATTATTAGTTCAATCATTATCCAAATCATTTTATTCATCTTTGTCATAATCAACAAATTGTCTATTGGTTACTCGTCCTTTTATAAGTAAATCGTCTTGAAGACAATAATTAAAAATGAAAACTTTTGTTTATGAAACATGATACCAATATTTTTTACCCTTACTTGTGATTAAAAACTATTTTATCAATTTTTTTATGAGAACCGTGTGTGTCGAAGCAACTTTGTGAGCTTTGTTTAGCAAGAATATAAATTAGTATATTATGGGAGATCAAACATGGGATTGCTCTGCCATTATCTCATTATCCTACCCGAGATTTTTGTTCTGTTCCTGGACAGTGATGATTGTAGGGTCATAGAAAATAAACCCAATAATTTGTTTCACATGGTTGAAGATTCTAAACATGGAATCACAAATGTCCATAAAGAATATTTAAAGACTAAGACGAGTTATTGAATTTGTGTGTGCACATGGACAATATATAGAGCAAGTTTTAAATAATTCAATTTAAGAATGTGAGGGGGTGGCTTTAATATTTGTAATTATGACTCCAGAATTTGTCCTTATCTATCAACAATGAAACTTCAATTTCTTTTAAAAAAATATTCGTTTTTCTGCCTCTCCCTTAAAATAATTCTCTAATCGGATGATGTAAGAAGTGTTAGATTTACATATGAGTTTCATCAGAGAGATACAATACCAATAAGATCTAAGTCTAATTGTATAAGGCATTGACATCACTCTCAACCCAATATCTTAAAATTATAGGTTTATGGGTCTTCATCCTTATATAATGTTTTACTTTCTCATTTTTAATCAAGGGACTTAAATTCACATTTGGATTTTTAACGAAAAACTTAAATTGAAATGTATAATAATTTAAAAGAATCGACAAAATTTACAATTTGAAAGAGTTGAACCAAATTAAATTTGTAAATTACTTTAAACCGTTTCAATTGTTTAAATTATTACTAAAACCCCATCTTTTTTAAAATGTGTTTTTAAACAATAAGGTGTGTTATCGTTAAATTTACGTACTCCTATTTAATAGTTTAATTTTTTAAAAGGTATATTAATATAATGGTTTAGTATAATTTTTTAAAATAATTTAATTCAATTCAATATGAATTTGATTTGGCTCCAGAAAAAAAAAAAAAAAAAAAAGGAAAAAAAAAAAAAAAAAAATAAGTAAAAAAAATTTAATAAAAATATATTTTTGCATCCAAAAAAAAAAAAAAAAAAACTCGGTAGGAGTCTTAATAAAAGCTCAGCCAAAAAGCTTCGACGAAAGTAGGTTATGCAATACAACACAGGAAATAGAAAGAAAATAAGGTGTTGTATGCAATATTATGAAACTTTCTATTGTATCACAAAAACACAGAGTGCAGTGGGGTCATTTGAGATAAATCTCTATTTTATGATGCAAGATTTTGTTCATGCAAAGTTTAAACTCTAGTTGGTCATAATATATGTTGCAAGTTAATAATAATTTATTTATCGGTTATTAATTAATAAACGCTTTTCTTCATTTAGTAAATGACATTAAATAAGGTATTAAATCAGTTGTCATAATTATACATATAACTAAAAACAATTATAAGTTTAATACATTCTTTATTAGTTAACCATTAATGATTCAAGTATTTAGTCATAATCAATATCTATTAAAGTGGCATCGTGTGACATTAGGTATTTAGAATCAAAATATACTAAATGACTTGTTCATTAATTGAGATGATATCCGATTAAAAATACTTTTTCCTATTTTATGAAAAGTATGTTAGTGATAATGATCAATATCTGCTAGTTTTGAGTCTGTTTAATAACCATATACATTCTTACGCAGGCTTTATACGTGTAATTTAAGAAATTAAACTTCTTTAATTTTGTTATTAGGTGCAATTAATGATTCTTAAGTCCGGATCGGATTCGAATTAAACTTAATTCTATTTAATATTTTAATTTTTATATTTAATAATATAATTTTCAACTTATGAACTAATTTCGGATTAATTAGGTGAATTATTCAGATTCTAGATGATTTTTTTATTACACTTCTATTTTAACTTCGAATAAATAAAATAAATATATTAAATATTTGAAAATTTACATAAATAATTTTAATGATTATTTTTACTATAGATTATAATTTTATTTATTTATTATTAAATTTTAATAAAAGAATATCACATTAAAAATAACATTTAAAATTTAAAATAAATTTATAGATTTATTAGGAATTAAATACATCTTTATTTTCTATTTTCTTCTATTTTATTTAATTTGGTCATATTTTTGTCGATTGAGTGTTAATAAAGTTTTAATTTTTGTCATTTTTTGTAATGTCATTTAAATCGTTAACGGAAATGAATAGTGTTATCACATGTTAGCTTATAATTTTCTTAGAATATTTTTTATTTTTTATTAATTAAAATTTTTGTTCACATGTTAAGTCAATTGTGACACGTGGTGGTAGTCACACATGCCGAGTCAGTATCAGTGTCACATATCAAGTCTGTATCAGTGTCACGTGTCAGTGTCTTTTATTCAATTCAGTCATAATTTTCATTATATTTTTTTTCAATTTAGTTTTTATTTTGTTAAATTCAATTCCAAATTTTTTCTTTCTAAATTGATCAAATTTAATTTTTTATAAATGTTATACTACAATTTTTATTAAAATTCAGATTTATGATAAATATTTATTTCATTATTTTTAAACCAACCATAACTATGTTATTGGAAGGAAATTATTAGATTTATTTTTTATTTTTGTTACATGTAAAAAATAGTGTTAGAGTTGATTTAAAATTAGAAAGAAAATTATTCATTATTTTTAAATTCAGAATGAAAATTCTTCTTTATTTTTAAACCAATTCTAATCCTGTTTTTTAAGTGTAGCAAAATTCAAACATAGATCTAATAATTATATTCCAGTTATATAATTATAATGAGTTTAAAACTAACGAAATAAATATTTAATAAAATTGTAAATTTTAATAAAGATTTTAGTATATTGAAAAAATAAATCTGATCACAATTTGAAAATTAATAAAATTAAGATTGAATTGAAAGATTAAAGAAATTCTGGACTGAACTGAATATAAGATACTGATGTATGACATTAACATTGACATGTGACATTACATGTAACATTGATACTAACTTGACACTAATACAGTCATGTATCACAAAACTGATTTGACACATGAAGGATTATTTTTATATTAAAAAAAATAAAAAAATCTAAAATTAAAAAAATCACTATATGACATATGACATATTACATATAACACACAATGTTCATCTTCCATTAAAGATTTAACCGTTATTATAAAAAATTTCAATTAATCAAAATTGACCAAAATTTAAAACAAAGATAAAATTGAGCAAATTCAGCTAAATAAAAAGTTTTAATTTACTATTTGGTAATTATTTATTTTAGTAATTGTATTTATTCAACGTTACCGGTGGATGTAACCCGTGCGCATAAATTTGTTTTCGAAATTCTGCGGTCAGGATTGGGAGTTATTTATTCTTGTAAGATATTATTAATAATATTAATTTTTGTGTGTGGCTGTCATTTCTAATGTCACTCAAACTAAAAAACAGGGCAACCTATTTCAGTGTCATGCGAGTGTGGGACCCATTCATTTAGAATTCTATCGTCACAACTTCAAATTGGTACTTTTTCTATCATCTAATAAATATCCTTGATAATCACTGATTTTAAGTTTCAAATCTTTTAATATATAACTATTTTTTAAAAAAATTCTATCACAATAAATAATTATATCTGTAAAAATTAAGCAAAAATGTATCAAAGTAAACGACAGTTATCTTCATAGATGGAATTTCACATTATTTAATAATATTATTTCTTGACACTCTTTAAATGATGAATATATTTTTCAGTAACTCCTTTTTATTTACTCCTCTGATATAAAGTTTGAACTCCTCTGATATAAAGTTTGAACACGAAAAGTATTTTAGAAAAAATATATTTTGAAGATAAATCGTGTTTCTTCTAAACTAATCAAAAGAGTTTACTTTTTATTTTTGATTTCAGTGTAATTAAAATTAAAATAGAAACAAAGTTTAACAATTGAAAGCTAAAATCTGGAAACAAAACTTTTTGAATAAACTTAGAGAAATTATTTATCTTTTTATGACATAAAAAATGGCATACAATACAAACAAACAATATCCAACGACGGTTGTGTCTTTTATTTATTTATTTTTAATTTATAAATTAGAAAGAAAATCGACTTGGACGGAATGGGTTGAATTTTCTCTCCAAGTACGTGTTTGGTTTCGCGTTTAAAAATGTAGAATTGATTTTCTAAAATAAAATCAGTACGTATTTGATTTTTAAAATTAATTAAAAGATAAAAATTTTATGTTGAACGAGAAATAACTAATTCTTACTTTTGTGTTTACTTTTGTGTTGAAGAATTAATTTAAATTTAAACTATTAATTTCTTTCAAAAAAATTGAGGTAAAATTTTGGAAGAATGAAATTTAAATTTTAAATCAACAGTTATATAATATTCATAATAAAAGTTGTATCATGATATTAAATTTCTATTAATATATTATTGTATTGTTTAATTTCAAAAATAATTAAATTAAAATAATATTCATTATAATAAAATTTTTCTTCCTTTTATTTTTCAATGTTGCAATGCACTAGGACCGTGGTGCAACCAGTTGACCTATCAACCAAACTGTGTTGTTGAGACATAAACTATCTTGCTTAATTAATTTGGTTCACAATAGATAATGGTGAAACGTTTTAAGAATGTTTTATCATTGTTCTTATCTCGTGCAAAATTTCTGTACAATCCTAATTTCAAATCCATGTAAATAAAAAACGTGCAACATATTAGACAAGACCTAATTAGGTTATCTTACACTAATATAAACATGTAAAATTTAAAAGGTACATGTATATAATTAAGATAGATTTTACAATATATTTTTAAACAAATATTATCAATATATATTTATTAAAACACAATTTTTATGGATCCAGTTTCCTAAATATTGAGCACTTAAAAACAATCCTATTTGATAAAATATTTTTTTAAAATAAATTCTATTTTCTAGAAAATTCATTTTAAAATTAAATTTACAAATTAATTTTTTCGGTGTCAAATAACACCACTGTGACGGAAAAATGAACAGATACTTTTTATGCTTGGGATTATTAAAGAGTATTTCTTTATTAATTGTGGTAGATTTACTATTTATTTTAATAAACGAAGGTAACGTAATTTTAAAGATATAATAAAAAAATGAAAAGTGTATTTTTTTAATTAATTATTATAGAAAAAGAATAACAGAAGAGTGAAGAAAGAAATTAAAAAAGATGGTGAAAACTGAGAGAAAGTTATATGGATCATGTAAAATGTAAGTAAAATGTGTATCATTATTTCATTGTGTTGTTGTTTTACTTTTTGGTTGCGCCGCGTCTTTAGTATAACGAAAAAAGGCGTTAAACAAGTTGAGAGTGCCCTTTATTAAACTGAATTAGTCGGTGTGGTGCCATAATTTTGTGTTTTTTTTTTTTTTCTTCTTGCAGAGACTACAGTGTTGAGTTGGGAATTAAAACCGTCAACAGTTTTGGATTGCGTAGATTAGAAAGACGTAGGTGAAGGGAAGAGTAGAGAGTAGTAGTAATAGTCTTATCTTCATGGAGCTAAGGTTTGGCCAAAAAGTGTAAACACTCTTTTATCTGTATGAGACAGTGATAGACACCCATTAAAGAAAAAACGGTACCACGACACAAAACAAAATAACCTCACTGGATTCTCAATTGGAAAAGGATCAAGTGAAAAGCTGACTGTGTAGTAGCAAATCACGGACACACAAAAGATAATCATACTAGATTTCAAACTATATTGTGTCACACGCACGCTCCATCACCTTAATGGTAACTATTACACAGTATAGCGACAAAAACAAAAACGTAATTCAGAAAAATAATGCTCACTGTTATCATAAATTGTATGTAGATCCATATGAATACTGTATAAGGAATAATGGAGATCTATGAGGAACAAGCCTTATTCTGTGTTTAATGAACAAAGTGATGGAAGAAGAAGAAGCTTGAATCAATCACAAATATTAGTTATACTGTAACATAATGCTGATTGCTGAGGTGTTTTTTTTTTCGGTATAAATCGGACACATTTACAATATGAAAAGAAAAATTTACAGCACACACCTGCGGTCAGAACTGGCGACAAATTTCTGACCTACTTCACATTGGAAATGTCGGCATCTTGCTCCTCTCTTGGGTTGAGGTTTCCACGTGTTAAGTACAGTCATTGCCTGCAGGCTACAGGGTTTGTCCAAAGGCCACTGAAAATCTCTGGAGATCTTTGCTATATATATCCGAGGGTTGAAAGTGCTGGCTGTGCTGCCAACTGGTACTTGATTCGTCTGCTATGAACCCTGTTTCTGGCTTCACCTCATCACTGTAGAGAGAGTGAGTGGTTTGATGATGATGCTGCTGCACTGTGCTTCCCAGGAAAAAAGGGGTGTTGTTCAGATACTCCGACCATTTGATGTCTTCTGCTTCTGATTGCAAGGGCACCACATGAGAAGAATGAGCATCTTTAGTATCTGTCTTGGTGCCAGATTCTGGGTGCAGCCCCCATGTTATTGTGCTGCCATGATCAAGGAAGTTAGTGCTGCTTTGTAATTGGATGCTGCAGCTACTGCTCCCATTGCTTTTGCTTGCATTGTTGTTGTTGTTGTTGTTATTGCTGAAGGTACTTCCTTCCCAGTTCTGAACCCCGTCAGAAAATATGGAAGAAGGGTTGTTGTTGTTATTAGACTGGAGGCTGACGGTGGGCTTTACATGTGTTGAGAACACAGAATGGAGCATGGTGGAATTCAGCTCTGACATCATCTGGGAAGAAGTGGAACCAGGAATGAAACAAAGTGGGGTGTTGTTGGGGTTTGCAGTAGTGAGTCCCATGTTTGGTCCGTAGTTCAGGTGCTGGAAAGGGAAATATCCCATTCCCATCATATCAGAACTAGCCATGGAGCTGTTGTTGTCATGACAAGTGCCAAACCTGTCTAGGCTGCTGCTGCTATTGTTGTTGTTGTTGTTGCCACCACTGCTGATCTTTGAGGTAGCAGAAACTTCAAGGGGATATCTATCCATTGGCATAGAAGTAGTATTAGATGTAGTTATGGGCTTTTGCTTTGGTGGCTCAACAACACTCATCTCATTGGAGCCTTTCTGGTTGCTTCTGTCAGCTGTGAGACCCTTGTCCTTGTCATTCTCAACCTCGGAGAGGGGTTGGTGTGTGTTTGGGTCAATGCCTCTTTGCCTAAGCTTCTTCTTCAGACACGAATTCCATAGATTCTTTATCTCATTATCAGTTCTTCCTGGTAACTGGGCTGCGATCTGCGACCACCTGGTACACCCATCAAAACTTCAAAACCATGAAACAAAAACATGTATCGCCGACAACCTTAGAAAATGGAAAACATAACAGTACTACCTGTTGCCAAGGACTGCATGAAGTTCAATTATGGAGTTCTCCTCTTGCTGCGAGAACGCCCCTCTCTTCAAATCTGGCCTAAGGTAATTAATCCACCTTAATCTGCAGCTCTTGCCACACCTCTGAAGGCCTGACACACAAACATGACAGAGAAAGGAAGAAAGTTTGAGAGAAGGATTAAAAGAGTTATTGTGTTGTGCAGATGGTGCGATATTGATAAAGTGATGATGAAAGATTATGTGTTGCAGAGAGTAGTGGTACCAGCTAGTTTTGGAACGGAGCTCCAACATCCATGGCCATGTTTGGTGATGTAATTCAAAAGCTTCTCGTCTTCCTCCGGAGACCAGAGGCCTTTACGAAGCTTCTGTTTGTAGCAGCAAGAGTGTCTCCCCATGTGCACTATGGCTGCCTTAAGCGATTTGAAATGTTTGTTAAAAGCGGCAAAGTCTTGTGTCAGAAGCTACGTGGATGGTTAAGAAGGACACAGGGGGTTTGATGTGAATTAATGGGAGGCTTTGGAGCTTAAGAATTTTGCAACTTGCATAGAGATTCGAATATATAGAAGGAGCCTTATAATATAAGAAGGGTGATTGGACACTGTCGTTTTGAATTTATATATCTGACCTTCCAGAACTAGCTTCATCTCTTTTCTTCACGAGACATTCCACATAATTGTTTCGGTCCCACACTCTGATCAAACGGGTGACATGCCACCAGGGAGGATCATATGCTTTGACTTATTTATGTGAATGTCCCACCACCACCATGGCCATTGGTCACCCTTTTTCTTTTCAGGTTTTTGTTACCAGAAAATGGTGTTTGCAGTTTCACAGCCAAGAGTTTTACACTCCCAATCAACTACTACTTACAACTACTTATCCAAGCTCAGTGTGTGGTTTAATACGATATAATTATTTTTTATTGTGAGAGATAGAGAAAGACGAGACAGAATAGGTTAAAGTGTGTGTTGTTTAGTTTATTAATAAAAAGAGTGATGTAATAAGATAGGAAGGGGAAAAAAACAGTTGTGAAATGGGTATATATGGGAAAAGTTAAGTTGGTTGTAAGGGAGTGAAGGTAGTCCTAAAGATAGGTATGTGAGAAATTGTGGTACAATGGTAGCTAGGACGGTTTTCACTTTTAACCGACCTTGGTGGTTATGTAATATGTACCATGCTGGTTTAGAGCATATAGTTGTTATCTCGTGAGTTTGAAAGTTGTGGGGTGTGACGAAATTTCTCCATTCCCACATGAGTTGGATTGGATGAGAGAGAAGAAAGGAATTTGATTTGGGGGAGTGGCATGGCCTAGGCAAAGGCAAGTCCAAGATTAGTAATAAGAAGTAGAAATAAAGGAGTTGAATTAAGAAGGGCAAAATTCTCGTGGAAAAGTAAAGGCTTAGAGGGGTAATGTAAGCAAACAAAGCATACTGCATTAAATTCACGATAACAGAAGCTTCTCTAGCTTCTCTTGCTCCTATTGCTGATAATACTTCAAGTTTTGAAAACTCTATAGCCCTTTCCTTTTCTTGTCCAACTTTTCCGCCAGATACTCTTTGGTACAAAACTGACCTTCTCTTCTTTTTAGCTTTTAGGGATCATTTTTCAAAAATCATTATCCTTTGGAAAAGTTCCATCCTTTGGGTACAAATACAAATTTACTTTTGACAAACCACCTAGTTAAGCTCACATTTCTTCTCATAGAAATTGTTGGACTTCAACCAACTATCCAAATGATTCATCATTTTTGCATTTTGAAAATTAAGTCTCTTTTTCATTAAATGTCCATTTCTTCAATTTCAACGTTCGACCTTTATCAAAATTCTGCGTCTCTGTGGAAACATACTAAAACCGTCCTTGTTTTATGTAGAGTACCATAACCATAGTTAATAATAGAGACAAACAACTCTATACAAGTACGACAATCGCAATAATATAACTGTCCCTTTAATTCGCTTATCCAACCCTGCATTTTTTTATAACCACATTCAACCTTATTATTTTATCTTTACCAACATATTTTAAGAACGCCTTCTATTTTCTATTGGACCAAACTTCACATTCATTACGTCTAAACTCATCAAATTTCCTCTGTTACTATGTCTGCATCTCTGTCTCGTATCTACTTAGTATTTATACCGCTCACCATCTACTGTCAAATTCAGAAAACATACCAAGAAGGTTTGTGCAACTTCAAAAATATTGCATTGTAGGAGAAAGATAAAAAATAAAGTGACCAAAAAGTTAGAAAGTTTGAGAAATGCACAATTGAGTCTCATAATTTCAGCTTTGTGTACAGAAAAATAAATCATTGAGAAAAGTTACCTGTGGTTCAGTTAAAAAACAATTGTGTTTGCAAAAAGATATTCAACAAGTTTGGCTAGCGATAGCTTTCCCCCTCTCTAGGGACAAATCAAAAAAGTGGAGCAGAGAGATCAGAGGTCCAAAAAGCCCATCAGCATTCTGACTTTTTGCTAGAAAAAAGTCAATTTTAAATGGCATTGTAATTCGTGTCTTGGATGGAGATTGTAGGATTCCTCACTATGTCATTGAGTTCTTGCTGAAAGGTAATTATCTAAACTAAGCCTTTCACTCTACAGAGTTTGTCTGCTAGAGAATTCAAAAGTTAACAGAGAAAATGATAATACCACAACCAGTTAGTTAAATCGGGGACTAGTTACTGTGTGCTAACAGAATGAATGGTATGTAATGAATAAAGTTTAACAATTTCGACTAACAGAATTAGCCTTCAATTATCAGATATAGTTGTTGAGGGAAAAAAAAGGACATGGCCATCGAGTAGTAAATTAATCGATGTCATAGACATTCGCTTCAATCATTTCAAAACAGGAAAACTTAACAGCAATAAGGGTCGCAGCATGTGTCTAAAGTAATGTATATTGAAGATAGATTGAAAGGGTGACCTACTTCTTTTATGTGGGAAAAAATAAATTTATTACATTAGATATCTTGGAATAGAAGTATTACATGACATTGTACGCATAATAAATTAAACTTTTCCTTTGTCCTTCTGAGATGGCACAAATTGTACAATATTCTCTGCAAGTTATTCATGGCGCACAAGAATCCAAAATAGTGTCTTGTCCTGAAGTGCTTCATTTTTTTCACAAACACGTTCTAAACCCATAAGGGTATCTTCCTTCACCTCTCAATGATACAATGCAAGTTTATATATTAGTAATATTAGTTTTGATATCTTTCTGCGATTGCGTGTCTATTTGTTCTGACATATTGTGAGGTTCCGCGGCCTAAGCCATGTCCTAATTCAGCCATCCAATTGGACATTTTGAATTATAAATAAGTCCTCCATGGAAAGATGCTTGTAATCTCCATAGTCCACGACCATACCTCATCATGCACCTCTAGGCTTATCTTATATTTCCCTTATGAGCTGTTTCAAGAAGTCAAACTCACAACATTGTAAAATGTTTATACACTCCATTACACTTGCTGTCTAAACACGTCTATAATATATGTCGGCTTCGTTGTCCTTCGGATATTCGCAGCAAAAATAATCAACTGGGTCATTTCATTACTGACAAAAATGAAGTTGGTCAGCCTTATAATTGAACCAATGTTTTCTAGTCCTATTCTTCTTCCACCCCTTTTGCATTTTTTTTGTTTTTTTTTTTTTTTTTTTTTTTTCATTTCTTGCGTGAAATCAAAATTGATGTCTATGTTTATGGGACAAATGAAGCGGTCTTGTTTTAACAATAAATAATGATAACTTGTTTTGTTATGTTATGGTAGGGGCAAATATTCGGTTCCAGGATAGAAGCTAGGGTGGCACCTTAATTCTTGTTAGAAACACGCTTGTATGGAAGAACCGTTCATGGAATCTGAATATGTTTTACTTTTTCATTTTGTTTTTTGAAAATTAACTGGCCATTACTAGTCACACAACACAAAGGTAAGAGCCAATAGGTATGTCAAATTCTCTTGAGCCATGCATTTTGATAATCAGAGGCAGACAATAGTTGAGACAAATCTAATCCAAAATCACTTGGACACTTTGCTGTGTATTTGTCTCACAAGTTGCTTTGCTTCGATTGCTTTGTGATGGTTGAATATATATATATATGTGGAAATTTCAGTAATTGCAGGTACTGGTCCCCTAGTTATTCTGCAGCAAAGAGCAATGCATAAGAAAGGAATTGTGTGGCATTATCGTCAATTTGGGAATATGTGATGTTAATCTTGGTAGGCCACACCTAAAGTTAAGCTTATTATTTAGGTCCAATGCATAGTGCCATAAATGAGAGATAAAGGACTATAAGACATAAGTATGACACTCTTTCCTTAAAGAAAAGAAAAATTGTATTCAAGTCTCTTCTAATTTGTCCACAAATCATTGATTGCCAGTATTGAAACAAGTTGAACAACAAAAATCTTGTCCTCACTACGAGCCCTCCACAGGTAAAATACAATGTATGTTAAAATTGATGGCCTGAAATTTCAAACACTAACCAAAATACAAGCAGTGCAGACAATTGGTAGCAACCATGACACTTCAATTGGTATTCTGCTGCTTGAGTGGCTCAATATGACCGTAGCAGGTTGAGTGAAAAATGTCTCTGTGACATAAAGCAGAAGAATAATTTGGTTTTAGAAATTGTTAATTATTTTATAAAATTTTCTAGAAGAGGTGGCAACTTTGTGCAAAGGCTGGCTTATCATGTGGGAGGGTGTAATAACAGTACTAGAAACGATTTTAATGATTTAAAAGGATGTGATGAAAGAAAAGAAAAATGTGTGATTTGAAATGCTTAAACCCCCGAGTTATAATTTTGATGGGAGGTTTGAGAAGGAAATTTGATGATCATAATGGGCATTTGAAATAGAAGGAGACATAATCCACTTGCCCTTGAAAAATGAAGATGCCTCTGCATTATCCTAAAAACCAGCATTTCCACATCTAATCCTACAACAGACAACTAATTGACAAGAAAGAGTAGTTGTTAGAACTCATAATTTCACTATACTTAACCATGTTTGCTTGGTATAATTGAACTAGCTTGTTAATGGGAGATATTTGATTATAATAATCAACACGAAACTGTAGAAATAGTTGTAACCACTCTGGAGTTAAGCTTACTTTGCACAATTTGGTCTCTGTCAAAGTTCCCACCAATACTATTATTATTTAGCATAGGCCTAAAGTGAAGTGTGTTTTCTTAAGTTAGACCCCAGAAGGAAGAAGTGTGTTACTATGATTAGAAATTAAGCAGCTGAAGAATTTGACAAGAGTTTGAGGTTGTTCCTTAGGAACATATTTTGCTTAGTTAAAAGTAATTAGGAAATTGGCATGAGTAGAAGAAGGAGTGTTAGTAGTAGAAAGTATGATGGAATGGAATGGAATAGAATTCGTGGCCAGCGAGTTCCCACCTTGATTTGTTGGATAACTGAAACTAGTAATGTTCACAAAAGTTTGAGTCTAAGAAGACCATATTAACCCGGTAAATTGGCCCATTAAGCGTGATTGGAAACACAGGCACATGCAAAACTTCATGTGTTTTAGTTAACAGCAACTTAGTTATCTTTAGTCTTGTCAAAGCAAGAAGCGATGATGATGATGACAGAAACATGAGTGTCTCATTCTTGACGTTGCTTTCCATTTATGGAAGATTAAGATCCAACTAATAATGATTATTAAGTTAAGGTCTAGAAGGCGTTCCCCACTAATCAGGTGGATTAGTTTATTAAGTGTAATCTATGAAAGAATGGTATAACCCCATCAATTATGAAAAGGGTTTGTCTGGTTGAAATGTTGGTTTGTACCCCATCTTTGCATAATTACATTTTTCACTTTTGCTTTGTAGTGGGAAATGATAGTCAACTTTATTGCTACATTTACATGATTGCTTGTGATTTTGGGAGAGAGCTTATGCCTCCATTTGAACTATTTGAGATTCTAATAGGCATTAGGTGTGGGACTTGAGTCTTCTCAATCAGAAGTTGTTTGTGGAACTTGGGGAATACTCCACACAATTTCATTACAAAGGTCTAATCAAACTCAAAGAGAAAACTAGTGCCAGACATTAGACACACCAATATCTAATTCGATCATCCTTCCACATCGTACATTCTTCTTACTTTACAAATACACCTTAATACATTCCACCCAATCCATAACTTTTGCCTCTCTACCAATCTACGCACAATCTCATCATCTCCTTCTCTATCATGCTTACCAGTTCATTATCTCCCAAAAAAATATGTACCTTATAGATAGTGATGTTCAAAGTCCACGCCCAATCAGATTCAATTAGCTTTTTATTGTGATATATACTCTTTGTTTTCTATTTAGAGCTGTGTGGGTAGAGGAGACCAGAGGTAGTGGCTCTCGTATCTTAATAGTCGGATAAATATTTGTCTTGTACCCGTTTTCATATTCGTACAGATATATGTTATACGGATACTCACATATTTTTTAATATCACGAATATCTACAAATATTCACGACTATTTAAAAAGTAAAAATTAAAATATTTAACAATATCTTTTAACCATAAATTTAAATAAAACACAATACATAAGATTCATAAATTTCAAATAAAGTCAAAATAACTTATTTAGATAGTGTTGGATGACAGTTTACAAAATGAGGAATATTGTATTTTAAAACCAATTGATAAAAAATAATTCATTCAAAATCAATGTGTTAATATTGTAATATTTTGTTTAATTTGAAGTAGAGTATAGCAGATTCACATGTATGGATGCTAATACCCGTCCCGTTAATAAAGAGGTATAAAAATTACCCGTACCAATTACCCACAAATATCCATTTACAATATTCATTCCTTATTTGTTATGAATTTTTTTGACATTTATAGTTCTATTTCACATACAATGTATTTTAATTAATAATAATAATAATAATAATAATATATGTTTGACAATAGAATATAATTTGTTAAGTGTTAGCTTTTATTTTTAATGTAATTGCATTAGTCATTCTCCGACGCTTCAAAGGATTTTTTACTTCAAAAAAATATTTAACTTTTTTATTACATTTTTTTATAGAAATTTCAAATTTTATTTATATAGTTATATTATCAATTAGTTATCCAAATTCTTGTAATTCAATAAACTAGTTATCAACTCAAAATGATAAAATAAGGGTTTTCCATGCAATTTACCTACTAGTTACATGATAATCTAGTGTTCTCAACTACACTCTTAAGCCAAAGGGAGGGCCAGTCTGGACTAACTTGATAAGTGGTCTACCGTGTGCCACAAATTTTCACCATTAGATTAATCAATCTAGACTATGTAAGTATATTGTAGTTATGATTCAGGAAATCCTACACTCCATGACCACGTTCACAGAAAAATCTCCAAAGCCATAGTTTTTTAATTGAACATTTCCTCTTTGTCTTCTCCTCGACCAAGGTTATTTATTTATTTATTTCTTTCATAAGCTGTTTAATTATATGACAAATTTCTATGCCACAGTTAAAATGTAATATTATATAAAACTAAATTCGTACTTTATCTTTTATATTTTCACAAGTATATAATTTTAATTGCATATTTAATGGTTCTTACTTTTGAAATTTAAGTAATGGTCTTCTAATTACTTCAAAAATAAGTATACACATTTATAAGTAATCATAATTTCAATTATTTATATATGTCAGATCTTATTAGAAAAATAATAATTAATTTTAGTATATGTTATTTTCAATAATATGATTTTTTTTATCAGTAGTTCAATAATATTAATGATAGACGAAATTTCTTTAATTTTAGAAATCGAAGAATCAGGCTTACAATTAAAATTTGTAGAACAAAATTTGAGATGTATTAAAATATATTAAAATTAGTTTTTGAAATAACAATTAAAAATTAAAATTACTGTAAATAATTGTCATTTTTTCCCTTTTTATATCACAGGAAACTGAGATGCTTAGCTTTTGAATTGTTATTGATGGTTCCCATCATGATTGTGTCTAGATTTCATATTCTGGTCGGTAGGAAAAAAAAAGTCATTCCACATAAACATCACAATAAAATAAGGTAACATCAATCAACATGAAGAGTACCAAAATACTTTATAAATAGTTTTTTTTTTTTAAAAAAAAAAAGAAGGAAAAATGATTGCTTAAGAGAATTAAATTCTAGCCAAAGAGACCCATAATTGAATTATTTGAATAGTAAAGACTATAGATGAAAAAATTAAGTAAAAAAATAAATTAATTTTTTTTATAAGTTACAGCTATTTTACGCCTAAATAAAAAAATACAAATTTTAAAAGATCATATAGAATAACTTTATATATAAATTAAGCTGAACTTATGAATTTTTTTCAAATTAAAGTCTTTAAAAAAGAAAACTCGTTTGAATAGTTATAAAATGTGAAAGTTTCTCCAAGCTTCCTAATCACTTAGCTTGAGTAAGAGATGGACAGTTAGTCTTTTTTAGGTGATGTGGGTTCACTTCCTTTTTAATTCCACCACTTACATTTTAGTATTTTAATGAAGGAATTTCTTCCTTCACCCTCATATTTTCTTCCTACACCCCCCTTATATTTGATACATTTTAGATTATTCAATCCATAATGCAAAATTCAGAACTTACATTTCATATTATCCATATTAGTGTAATCTTTCCATTTATTTAATAAACAGTTGTGAATGTTTTTGAATGTGAAGGTGGAAGAAAAGATATGGTGGGGGTGAAGATGGTGGTTGAGGAAAGTATGAAGATGGGGAAGGAAGGCAAATTTGACTTTCTACCTTGTTTACGAAGGTGCACTTTTTTTCTTTAATAATATTGTTTTAAAATTCAAATAATTAATATAATAAAAGTATTTGTTCTAATTTTATTTTTTAGTAAATATTTTTTTGAATTCAAATAATTATTAAATCTCGAGTCTATGACTAGCTTCGAAGTAATGTTCACAATGAGTAGCTGCACCATAATCATTAAGACGAGGGGAACGAGACTGCTAGCCATTTGTTTGTCAGAAAGGTTAAATCATCCCAGAAGTATCCATTTTGGTAGCGAGTTAATTTTTTATAATTTTTTATTTTTTTTAAATTTAAAAAAAGAAAATTTGTCACGTGTCAATCTAATATCATGACACGTGACAGAGACACTGTGATGTGCCACATGTCACTAACTATTAAATGTGAAAAGTCTCATTATAATTTCTATATTTATTATTTTGCCTCAATTTGGTCTCAATTTTTAAAACGGAATCAATTTCATCCCTATATCAAATTTAATTTTTATAAATATTTTACAATGGTATTTTTATCATAATTGACATTTTTAACAAAATTAAGTTTATTTAAATGTATATTTTGCACTGGTATTTATTTAATTTTTTTTAAATATTTATATATCTATAATTTATAGATAAATGTTAGAGATGCTTTAAAAATAAAAACTTTATAATATTAAATATAAAATTTTAAAACAATTTAAAATAAATATATCTAATTAAAATTTTACAATTTAATTTGTAAATTTGTTATTTTTAAACCAATTCTAACATTTGTCTATAAATTATTGATATATACATATTTGAAACAATATTTAAATAAAGTTCAATACAAAATATACATTTAAGTAAACTTAATTTTGTTAAAAATATCAATTATAATAAAAATATTATTGTAAAATTTATATAAAAATTAAAGGTGCACTTTTTTCTTTAATAATATTTTTTTAAAATTCAAATAATTAATATAATAAAAATATTTGTTCTAATTTTATTTTTTAGTAGATACTTTTTTGAATTCAAATAATTATTAAAATTATTTTATAATTTGATAAATTTATTCAAAAATAAAAAAAAAACAGTACACAAATCCTTCATACGTGTGTTTTCATATATATATATATATATATATATATATATATATATATATATATATATATATATATAAACAGTACACAAATCCTTCATACGTGTGTTTTCATATATATATATATATAAAATTTGTTTTGTGCATATTTTTTTATCTCTTAAATACTTGTTATTTTAAATTAAAATAATCATATTCTTAATTTTATCTCTTAAATTTAATTATTTTTATAAATTAAAATTATCATTTTACTATTTTCTCCTTTTTTAAATTATTATTTATTTTACACTAAAATGACATAGGATAACACATGTATTAAGTAGTCTATTACACATTATTATAGAAGAGACGGGACCATCACTTAGAGGATCATCACCAAATGGTTTACTTATACCAGACAAAACATAATTAATAGAATGTAAGAGGTGAAAGTATCCCAACCTCCTCCATGTTAAAACAAATCTGTCTAATATAACTCAATCAAGAGGAGGAGTGAATTGGTTATTCAATTTTTTATTGATTTTAAATGAATCTTGAAATTTTCTTTAATCTTTATGACCTCAAACAACCAGTTTACCAATTCTGAATTAATGGACTGACCCAAGTAATTAAGAATGACATAAAAGATGAAAAAAGCAAAGAGCACAACAATTTTTATACTTGTTCGATTCAAGATGAATCTACATCCAGTCTTCTCCTAAGCAACCCACTTAGGAGGATTCCACTAAATCAATAGAGTTACAAGAATTACAAGAGCATCTATATAATTCAAGACCCTAAAGACTAAGGAGCTTGATCTACAAATCAAGAACTTCCCTAAATGCAATGTCTCCACACAATTGCTCCTAGATCTTCACCTCACACAGTGAATCAACTGTAAATAGAAATAAAATAGAAAAGAACCAAGGAACGAATACACCTAGTGGATGTGCAGATTTAACACTTGATCATAGATCCAAGCTTGACCCTCCAAGATGAAGTCCATTATCAATCCTCCTGAATATCCAAATGAATGATCTCCAAGAAAGCAAGAACTCTGTGAATCTTGATCCCAGAAAGAAATCTCTTAGTTCGTCTCACAATAATCCAGTTATTTCTCTCCATTTTAAAACTGATTTCAAAACTTTTTTTATATCAGAGTTCTACTGCTGTAATTAATGGATTAAAAATTTACCTAATAGATTATCGTGGGTGTATTTTCACTGCATCAGTGCAACACCCTCATATAATCCATGATTTAAGTATTTAATCCATTAACGAGTTCTACATTTGACACATTCAAGAGTTTGACAGCTGATCTAATTCAGTTCAAGCTTAGTTTACATGTAATCCTATATATACAACACCTATGCAAAAGATAAGATCAGGACCAAGCCTAAAACAGTGATACACAGTATTTGTATAGCTTTGGACATCATCAAAATCAACTTCATTGAATTTGAGGAGGCTCCCCCTCTCAACATTCCAAGTTGAGCCACCAATACCACCACGTGTAACCCATGCAACATAAATAAATAAAACTTCACAAAATCATAAACTTTAATTAGGATATATTTATTTGAAATGAAACCAATAAAAACTTTCAATCAGTACTTAAAAAAAGAAAATACAGATGTGCACCAGTTAACTCAAAACAAAAAAGCTAGTACATATACCTCCTCAATCCTCTCTCATCGTCTTTATTAAGAAATTTTGGTGTCCAATTTTTAAAGTTACACTCAACTTGTTAAGCATCTATCTTTTTCCACCTCGAGAGATCTGTGTTCTTTTACGATAAAAACACTTTTAATAATTATAATTAAGTCATGTTGCTTAATTTTGTTTTTTTTCACTAAAATCTTAAAAATATTGTATTTTGTAAAATTAAGAAATAAAAGTTGCACTTGCTAATGTGTTTGTGTTTTGTAGGTTTATGAATTTTGGATACTGCCCTATTCAGAGGATTAAAACAAAAGGAAAGAGATCTTCACTTTTTTTTACATCCTATCTTTTATTTTCGGAAACCTTTGAACTTAGCATACACCATTTCTGCTAGGCATCAAATCGGCAAAGATAAAATACAAATATAGCATAATTCAAGTGTTATCATAATTACTTTCGCGTATATTAATAAAAGTAGATGGATTTAAATTCTAACATACACTATTATACCAATTCTGCAAGTTTTATATTCTTATAAAGACTAATGTGATTGAAAATTTGAAAGTGACGTGACTGTAGATTAGGGTAAAATCATAATCTAGTATTACTGATTGGTACTAAAGAGACAACCGATTATATAAATAAAAGTTACAGTCTTAAACTGCAAAAGGTTCTTAATTGCAAGCTAGAGAAGGGTTGGATTGGGCATGAGTCTCTAATGTGACACAAGATTACACACACA
>Ga0214543_1006347_pt1 | contig 21081 bp, 20 predicted proteins | sample CNSS2metaG_FD_160094 | JGI IMG/M metagenome (GOLD analysis project Ga0214543, IMG submission 160094) | Root nodule microbial communities from cowpea collected in UCLA plant growth center, Los Angeles, California, USA - CNSS2 | ecosystem: Host-associated > Plants > Roots > Nodule | place: USA...
TAGCCGATAAACCGATAGGCGCTCATGGTTGAAGGGTCCCTCGCTGTTACTTTACCGATGCACCGATGTGATCCCAAGGTTGTAGGGTCCCTCGCTGTTGTTTTACCGATGGACCGATGGGCTCCGAAGGTTGGAGGGTCCATCGCTGTTACTTACCGATGGACCGATGGGCTCCGAAGGTTGGAGGGTCCATCGCTGTTACTTACCGATGGACCGATGGGCTCCCAAGGTTGGAGTGTCCATCGGTTACTTTACCGATGGACCGATGGTAATCTGGGGGTCAGTAATAGTCGATGGGACGTACTGTACATATATATTTTTAAATTTTATTCTGGAAAGCTTGTTACTAATCTTACAAATATCATGTCATAAAAAACGTGTTCTAATATACACGAAATTTTAAAAAGTTTTCTAAAAAGAATATAAAAATCCAAATTGACGTCACACTTAATGTTAGATTCAGATAAATTTATACGTGTAAAATAATTTAATTATTTAATTACGATACAAGTTAAGATTTAAATTAAATTAAGTTGAGTGTTGGTTGAATAATCTGTAAAATTATTTAACTAATATAAAATATGAAAAATCGTAATCATTCATGATCATTATCTATTAATTATAACAATAATAAATAACTTTTATTTTAGGGTTAATTATGTTTTTTTTTTCTTCAACTATTAGTGATTTTTGGTTTTAGTCTCCCATTTAAAGGTTGATCCATTTCAGTCCCTAATATTTTGAATTGCATGGAATTAGTCTCCAATTTTAAACTTTGTTAGTATTAATTGACACCTGGCTAACATATGATCACGTCAGGATCCTATTTAAAGGTTTCTTTTGATGACACTATTTTGCACGTTTTACTATACATTAGTAATGGTTTTAGGTCACGTGGTAATTAAAGAATGGGAAAGTAACCATTAGATGCAGGCTTCTATTCAAATTAGAAAGGGGTTTTAGCTAAAAACCCTACCGATTAAACTTGCGCTGCTGAATGACGACAAAAGTAGTGATTTCAGTCAGTCTGTAATCCAAAGGTAGAAACTTCATTCAAAGAGCGAAGAAGAAGTGGGTTTTGTGGTTTGCTTTGAACGACGAAATCAACATTTGTGAAGTGAGGTTAGTTATATTGTTTACAAATTTTGTTTCATTGAATGTTCGCTTTATTGTCGTTTGGTTGTTTTTAAAGTCCGATTGTGGTTGTTTTTAAAGTGCGATTGCAGTGACATTTCATCATATGAGTAGGTTTGAAAGGAATAGGGGATTGAAATACGTTGGGGGTGAAATCCACGTTGTTAAAGGGATCGATCCAGATTTTTTATCATTCTTTGAAGCATTAGGCATCGTGAAGGATTTTAAATACGTTGGAGATGTTAAACTTTGGTGGAAGGGCTCAAAACAGAAGTTGTTAAACAATATAAGATTGTTGAGTGATGATAAAGAGGCATTAGCTTTGGCTAAGTATGCAGAGGATAGGAACGAAGAGGTTGATATATTTGTTCAACATATTCCTTGTCAGTACGAAGTGGTGCATTTTATTGTTGGTGCTGGAATGGATGAAGAATTGGGTCAGCCAGAAGTGGGGGGTGAAGATGATGTGGTTCCTGAGGCACATGTAGGGGGTGAGGCTGATGTAGTTCCTGAGGCACCTGTAGGGGGTGAGGCTGATGTGGTTGTGAGGCAAAAGTGATGGGTGAGGCTATAGTGGTGAGTGAGGCAGAAATGGGGGGTGAGGAGGATGTCATATGTGAAGAGGTTGAGTCTGAAAACAGGGAAGGTGATGCTGTAGACAAACTGGATGATAGTGAAGAAGAAAGGGTGGCAAATGATAACGATGGATTTGGTATAGACATTCAGCCACCCGTGAGAAATATTGGGTCTTTTTGGATAGGTGGAAAGCAATGAAACAAAATCCAAGCATAGTGAGGACTAAAAAAGATGTTAGAGAAGGTTCCTTTGTCACTAATGCTAAAATTGGAGTACATTACATAAGTGAGGAGTACGATACTGATGAGTTGGAGTCTGATGTTGATAGTGATGAGGGTGTGGTTCATGATGGGCCTAAATTTTCCAAGTACAGAGCTGAAGATATGACTAAAGACTTCAAGTTCAAATTGAGAATGGAATTTTGTTCTTTGAAGGATTTTAAACAGCCATTGATGGAACATAGTGTTTTGAATGGAAAAGAAGTACAATTTGTAAAGAATGATCAGAAGAGAGTGAAGGTTGTGTGTAAAAAAAATGTGGTTTTTTTAGTTATGGTGAGTAAGGTTGGAGGTAGGCAAACATTTTAGGTTAAGACATTGGTTGGGCGTCATAAGTGTGGCAGATTTTTGGGAATAAAAATGCTAATAAGGACTGGATTGCACAGGTGCTACTAGATAGATTTATGAATGTAGGTGTCATGACAGTGAGTCAAATCATTGATGAAATCAAAAAGACATACAATGTAGGCATAACTCCATGGAGGGATAGAAAGGTAAAACAAATTGCAATGGACTGTTTGGTGGGGGATGGACAACGTCAACACTGTCGATTACATGATTGTGTTGCTGAATTGCTCAGAGTTAAGGCTAGAACTTTCAAGATCAAGATAAATCAACCTCAACCCAGTCTGCCCCTAAGATTTGGCTGTTTTTACATGTGCTTAGCGGGCTGTAAGGCTGGTTTCTTGGCAGGGTGTAGGCCCTTTATAGGTGTTGACAGTTGCCACTTGAAAATAGCTTATGGTGGTCAACTGTTGGTTGCAGTGGGCAAGGACCCCAATGACCAATACTATCTGTAACATCCCTAAGGAATATTACTAATATTTAATAAATAATTCTGAAATAAAATAAATACCACATTTATTATAAAACCATTTCCCAAAAACGCGGGAAATTCAAAACTTTTAATCTACGTGTCATAAACCAGGAGTCCATAATTATAAAACTGAAATAAAATTCAATGGCTCCCGAAAGGTTACATAATTATCTCAAAACTAAAATAATAAACATATATACAAAAATCCCATGCTATCCCTCGCTCCGAGTCTAAGCATCTCCTGGCCTACCTGTCAAATAATCTGCTCCCGGATAACAAGTTATCCGATCATCGTCACACACACACAGAAAGGGTGAGCTATGCACAATATATAAACCAATACATGAAATAAATATGCCACCCATCCCCAAAATAACATAAATAATATTTCATGTTTTTCAAATAACCCAACCATGACCTCATAATCCTTCATGAGTCATATCCATGAACTAGGTCTTAGGACTTCACTGTGCTCCCACGAAACTAACTCATTCGTGGTCCAACCCTATGAGCCTATCCCGCTCATAGTCCCACCCTACAGACTCCTCATCTGTAGTAAAACATCCAAGTCTTCTCAACTTGGACCCTAGCACGCATGCAATCACCATACTATGGACTCCTCGCCCAATAGTAGCCGACGAGAACATCACAATTCCTTGCCCATCGTGCGCCCGACACATGTAATCACCATACTAAGGACTCCTCACCCATTAGTAACCGACGGGAACTCAACCAGTTCCATGCCCATCATGTGTCCAACCACCAAGCACATCCCAGACCCCTATTGAACTTAGTCCTTCAAGCCCAAACACCACACCACATGCATATACTTCCTATACTTAGGATAAAGCAGCCAAATCACACTTACAAACACATACAACATGGAAAAAATAGCATAAACTCGCTTAAGCCAGGGACACTCGCCCAAGCTAAGCCCTCAATCTCGCTTGGGCTAGCTCAGCTCGCCTGAGCAAGCTTAAAAAAGTAGCATCAACACATCATCTCGCTTAGGCGAGATCCTCTCGCCTGAGCGAGTCACACCTTCGCCCAAAACAACACACAAACCTCGCCTAGATGAGTATTCGACAAAACACACATGAATACGCTTTGAGAACTCGCTTAGGCGAGCCACTCTCGCCTAGGCGAGAGTGTTAGTCGCTCAAAACTCAAAACCTCTCGCCTGGGCGATATATCGCACTCAAAGCTCTCAGGTTTCCTCGCGACCTCGCTCAGGCGACTGCCTCTCGCCTGAGCGAGAGACCATGTCGCTCAACCCTTTTCCTGGTCGCCTAGGCGAGAACTACGAACCAGGACCCAATGTGAGACTTTGCAACTCTCGCTTAGGCGAGGTGGACCCGCTTGGGCGAGACTTGCAGGTTTTCGAGTCTGTTCACGCACTCAAATCACCCACCTTTGCCCAATTCACACAACTAACAATACTAAAACACAATTAACACATTACCAAGCACAAATAATGTCCATAATCATCAGAACAGGTCCTATATCATCCATTTAAAATATCCCAACTCGAAACTGAATCATCTCTAACCATTCCATACCAAAACCCTCATTATACCCAATATAAGCATAAAGGCTTTGCACCTCAAATGTCAAGCCAACCAATTCACAATTACAGTACATACCACACAATTCCATGACAACAACTTATCCAGTTCATACACCTAAATAAAAACACGAGAATTAAGATCAACTCCCCTAACCTATAATTTTTGGAATGAGATTAAGACAAAGAGGAAGTTCCTTGTTCACCAATACCTTGCTTCAGCCCTTTGCACACCCAATTCAACCTCTCACTCTCCAATTTCGCTCTCCCCTCAAGCTACCACAAAACAATTGCAGAAACCCTTCTTTCCACCTAAAATTTTCCTTTTATAGGTGTCCTAATGTTGGATTAAAAAGCTGAAATGAAATTGGGCCTTATGGTGTGTTAATTCCTATTAAAGGGTCATTATATGGTGGTTTCCAACCCTTCTTGGTTGTGCCCCTCTAGGTTTTCTTTTGCCCTCTCCTATTCCCTCCAAAACTACACTTTTTTTTTTGAAAAAAAACAAAGTTCCAATTTCATTCCCAACCAAGTTTGAACCCATGACCACTTAGTCACCACTCAAGTGCATAACCAATTCAACCAATTCATGTTAATCATACATTCCAATCATGATAAGCTCACAATGCCAATTCCATACCCATACATATTATTAAAAATCAATAATAAAACAACAACACAATATTGGCATACATAGGACTCGAACCCAAATCCTCTCACACAATCAAAGTACTCTCAACCATTTGAACTAGTACTTTTCCACGTCACTTGAACCAATAATTAATGCCATAAAGGCGCTTTCTACCCGCATTTATTAATTAATTAATTATTTAATTTAATTAATTTTCGCGGGTCTTACACTATCCATTGACATTTATTGCGGTTGAGAATGAATGGAAAGAGACCTAAAGGTGATTCCTAACACTATTGCTAGAGGATATTAGAGATGTTGCAAATCATCGTTGGGTATTCATCTCAGATCAACAAAAGGTAATGTAAATTCATTAACTTTTCCTTTATACAATCACAATTAATTGATTTTTGTGCTCTTATTTAGAACTATTTTTTTTTATAGGGATTTGTGACTATATTTGATGAAATTTTGAATAGGGTGGAGCACCGTTTCTGCTTGAGGCACATTTTTACGCTGCTTGGGAAAAAATGGGTGAGTTAAGAAATATTAACCCTGAAGCATATAATTGGTTAGTTGCCATTCCTATAAGTTCATGGTGTAAACATGCATTCAACATTTACCCTAAATGTGATGTTTCAATGAATAATTTGTCTGGGTCATTCAATAGTACTATTTTATTGGTTAGAGATAAACCAATCATTAGTATGATGAAATGGATTAGATCATACACAATGAGTAGATCTGCTACACTTAGGGAAAAGTTGATTGAATATCCGGGTAATGTAATGCCTAAACCTCAAAAAAGGCTTGATAGGGAAGTGGAAAAAAGTGGGAATTGGCTTCCAGTATGGGCAGGGGGTTCTAAGTTTGAAGTCACACAAAGGTTCACTATAGGGAAGTTTGTAGTTGATCTAAGTAAGCATAGTTGCACTTGTTATTTTTGGGATTTGGTGGGTATTCCTTGTAGACATGTTGTGGCTATAATCAACTACAAGATAGAAAATCCTGAGACATACGTTCATCCATGCTACAAAAGAGAAGCTTATCACGCTTGTTATAGCCTAGAAATTACCCCAATAAATGGATAACAACTTTGGCCCAAAAGCAATCAACCTGAACTACTCCTACCCATATACAAAACACCCCCTGGTAGGCCCAAAAACTTAGAAGAAAGGAAGCTGATGAACATGTTAGTCATTCGAAACTTTCAAAGAAAAATCTCATCATTAAGTGTAGTAGGTGCAAGCAAATAGGACATAATATCAGAAGCTGCAGAAGGGGGATAAGATCCAGAAAGGTAAGACATCATGTTCTTTACTTTTTAATGATTTTTCTTTTACAAAATACAAATTTGAAAATTGAAAACATACAGATTTAACAGGGAAACACACAACGAACTCGAACTGCCACTTGAGCTACCAACGCTGCTGGACCATCAAACCAAGCCTGCAGTAGAACAAGATCCACACCCATACTTGCAGAAAACGTGAACCAAGGAGAAAGAGCATCAACAACACAAACAAGAAGCATGGCAGTACAAGCATTGGGGTCTCAAGCTAGTAGTACTACAACTTGTGCACATCCCACATGAAAATGAATGAAGATTCCTACTTTTTGTTGCTTTATTAAAGAGATCTGTAATAGATTAAGACTTTTATATCATTGGGCATAATGATAATGGACCACTATTTTGTTTTGGAGCAGTCGTACTTCAATATTTTAGTTAAAGTTATGGACCACTTGCCTACTTTAGACCACTTTTTGCATTATTGTATTCAATTCAAGGAAACACTTTTGCTATTGCTTTGGACCACTTGTTTGGCATAATTGATCAATGACGTTGGTGATGCACTGTTTGAATGAAACGCGCACTTCTATTTCTTATTCGCCATACATTGTATACCATTCTTTCAGTCATAATTTTTCATTCCAAATTACTTTGTGATAGTACCAAATTGGTAAAACAGGAGACCAAATCAGAAAATAATTCATGGAATCCATTATTACCAAACCATTTCCAAACTGCAATAATTCATTCACATATTATGCATATAATTATCATAACTGATTACTTTTATAATGCCCTTGAAGTGCTTTACAACATTAACCACCAACACAAAACACTTCCTCCTATTCTGACCAATAAAAAACACTTCCTCACGATGATCAGACAAGCTTGACGGCCCATACCTGCCGGTTGTGCCCGTCAAGCTCGTCAACATGGCCCAGCACGACCCGACCCAACTCGACCCTTCTAGGTCATTGGCTCAGTTGGCCCCACTAGGTTGTCAAGCCCACTCAACTCAACTAGGTCATTGGACACGTTTGTGTCATTGGGTCTACCCGACCAATTTGTGTCATTCGATTGGCCCAAACCAGCTACGTCGTTGGGTCGTTGGGCCGGTTCGACCCGTCTAGGTTGTCTGGCCCGTCCAACCCATTTGGGTTGTTGGGCCCGTTTCTATCATCGGGCACACCTAGCAAGTTTGTGTTGATGGGCCGACCCAACTTGGCAAGGTCGTCAGGCTCGTCTAGGTCGTCGGGTCAGTTGGGCTAACTAGGTCATCAAGTCGATCAGGCTTGTCGGGTCAACAGGTCGGTCAGGTCGTTGGGCCTGTTCAACACGTTTGTATCGTCAAGCCCGCCTGACACCTCTAGGTCATCGGACCGCTAACTCGTGTGGGTTGTCAGGTTAGTTCAGCCCGTCTTCGTCTTTGAGCCCACCTGACTCTTCTAGGTTGTTAGTCCCATTTGGGTCATCGAGCCCACCGACCCGTTTATTTCTTTTGGCCAACCTGGTCGGTTTGGGTCGTTGGGCCAGCTCGACACATCTTGGTCATTGGGCTCACTCGGACGGTGTGGGTTGTCGGGCTTGACCGACATGTTTGAGTTTTCAAGCCCGTCTAACCCGTATGTGTAATTAGGTCACTCAGTTCGTTTGGGTCATCGGGCTCACATGACCCGTCTGGGTTGTTGGGCCTGCTCAACCCGTTTGTGTCGTCAGGTCGGTCTGATCCATCTAGATTGTATGGCCAGCCAACCGGTCATGATTGATGGGTTTTCCGGGTCCGTTTGGGATTGAGTCCAGAGTGTGAGGTTGAGTGAGAAGAATTTCAAATTTCACCTTTTTTTAGAGTGTGTTTGGATATAGTATTTTAATGAAGTAATTCATTTTTTTTAAGAATTTAGATTGCTTTGTAATGAAATGCTTTGTTTGGATACAGAAATTAAAAAGCATTTCAAATGCAAGCATTTTTTTGAGGGATTTCAATTAGCTAAATTAGTAGAAATTCAAATACCCTCAAAATAGGTGGAATTTGAAATTCTTCTCACTCAACTTCACATTCTAGACTATTTGGTAGGCCCGATGACACAAACGGGGTCGACGATTCAGACGGATCCGACGACCTGAATGGCCTCGATGATCTAGACGGATCCGATGATAGGGGTCGCAAAACAGGGCAGCCCAGCCCGCTTGTGGCCCGAAAAAAATGGACTGGGCTGGGTTGGCTGTCTGGCCTATCTCTCTTTTTTTTTTACTTTTTTTTTTAATTTATTTTAGCTTTTTATTAAAATTTTGTTTATAAATTTATTATATATATATTATATAAATTTATTTATATAATATAAAAAAAGTATTATTTTTTGATTATTTTTAATTTTAAACATAAAAAATTAAAAAAAAAAGGTTGGCGCACTGTCCCATGGGTTGGCCCGGTAAACTGGCGGGCTAGGCGGGCCGGGTTACAGCGGGTTGACGGGTTGAAAATTCCAACCCAATCCGCCCTTTTTTGGACGGGCTGGCGGGCCGGCCCGGCCGGCCTTGCCCATTTTGCCATCCCTATCCAACGACCCAAACGGGCACGATGATCTAGACGGGCTCGTCCGTCAACCCGGACGGGCCTTACGACCAAAACGGGCCCGACGACCCAGAATGGCCCGACGACTCGGACATGGCAGACTATCTGGACAAGACCGATGATTTAACGGGCCCGACAATCCAGACGGGTCCGACGACCAGAACGTGCTCGACGATCCAGATGGGCCCGACGACCCAAATGAGCCTGACAACCCGAACGGGCCCTACGACACGGACTGCGTGACGACCCGAACGACCCTTCCAAACCTTTGAGCCCGACGACCCAAACGAGTCAAACTATCCGAACGAGCCCGACGACCTAGACGGGCCCGACCGTTTGGAAGGTCCATCCGAGTCGTCAGACCCGTCTAGGTCGTCGACCCGTCTAGGTTGTCGGTCCCGTCCGAGTCGTCGGACTTGTCCGTGTCGTTCGACCCTTCTTGATCGTCGGGTTTCCAAATTTATCATGAACTCAAAACATAATTAAGCCTAAAATAAATATTGTTAAAATTAAATTTTATCTCACAATAAATTCCATTTTTTTCCAAACAAGAAATTGAAATGTAAGGTATTTTAATTTTCTTATCCAAATAAATTATTTAAAAAATGAATGAAAAGTATTTCAATTTCTAAGCATTGTTGAAATGCTCCACCCAAACACAAGGCTAAGGTATTTGAATTTCTTCTAATTTAGCTAATTGAAATACTTCAAAAGAATGCATGCATTTAAATTCTTTTTAATTTCTTTATCCAAACAAAGCATTTCATTACAAAGAATTTCAAATTCTCCAAATAAATGAATCACTCTCTTGAATTGTCTCATCCAAACACACCATTAAGTAATTTGCTCCGATCCATATTATTTGCGCATATAGCAACACCAAAAAGATTAAAATAATCTTTAGTTATAAATTAATTTTGGATTAAATATATTTTTATTCTCTTATCTTTTAGTAATGAAAATTAAAATTTTTTTCTTTTGGAAATTTTAAACCAATTTAATCTCTCATCTTTTTAATATGTTTCCCAGTTAACATTGAAACGAAAATATGTTAAAAAATATAAATAAACTCAAATACTATTATGAAACGTCAAATAAACTTAACAAAATTTAGTTAAAAAAACTAAACTCACATTTTTTTAAGTTAAAGGACTAAATTGGACCAATATTTTCAAAAATGATTAATTTTAACTTTTACTAAAAGTTAAATAAGCAAAAACATATTTAACTATAAGTCATAAACATACACTATTTAAATAAATTTAAATAATTTCATTGAAGTTATACAATCACCTATGTTACCTATATTTTTAGCATTCTCAAGGTAGCACAGGGAAAGTCTTGAGACTTAGAACTTGTTTGTTTTTGCGACGGAAACATTTATCGATAAATTATAGATATATAAATATTTAAAACAAAATTTAAATAAATATCAGTGAATAATGTATTTAAATAAATTTAATTTTGTTAAAAATATCAATTATAATAAAAATACCATTGTAAAATTTATATAAAAATTAAATTTGATATAGGGATGAAATTGATTCAGTTTTAAAAAAATTGAGACCAAATTAAGACAAAATAACAAATACAGAGACTACATTGAGATTTTGTACATGTAATCGTGACACGTGGCACTGCCACTGCCACATCACACTATCTGTGCCACATGGCATAATGTCAGATTGACACGTGGCAATTTTAATTTTTTAAAAAAAATTTTAAAAAAAAATTTAAAAATTTTAAAAATTAAAAAAGAAAATCAAAAATATCACGTGATGACACGTGGCACATAGTTAACACCGTTAATGCACTACTAATAGAAAAGACCTGATTACAACGAATTTTCTAAAATAAAGACTCAATTGAATGAAAAATGGGGACCTCTTTAACCTTTTACTTTCCATAAAACAAGAAACAATATCGATTTTTTTTTCCAAAAGAGCACTGTTGGCTCTTTTATTTACCAGCATAGCACACTGTGCCTTAAATTTACATGGATAGCATTGTTTTTTTTTTAGTTGGGAATTCGGTCCTTCGAGAGCCGAATTCCAATCGTTAATGTTTTATTTTTTTTTTCAATTCCAAGTTAGAATTCGGTCCCTAGGGATCCGAATTCTGAACTTGGTTTTTTTTTTTAAACAAAATTAGAATTAATATTTTTAAAATTTTTTGATAAAATATATATAAGAGTTATTTTTTGTTTTCTTTTTGTAAAAAATTTTACATTAAAGGTTAAATATTTTTTTTAAATAGATGTAGTATTGTGCTTTTAGTTATTTTAGGTATTATTTGAAAGAAAAAATAATAATATTTTTTTCTTTTTGAATTTGTTGATTTAAAAATAGATTTTGTATTGTGTAGTAAGTTTTTTATGTGTAATTTGAAAATATAAACGTCAATTTAATTTAATTTTTTTTAATAATTTGTGTAGTATTAATTTTTTTTAACAGGAGTAATTGGGTGTTGCGTTTGGAATCTTTCCTTCGTGGACTTTCATTTCATTGTGGGTTCTGTATGTGGGGAGTGATGCTGGAATAAGTGGGGAGTTTTTCTTAATATTATGAACATCGCTAATAGTTTTGTTAATGTAAAATATGAAACTTGAGTGTTAAGACAAAATGTTCGTTGTCATTGTATCATAGAAAAAAACTATTTCCATTACCACGAAATTGAAAAGCAGCTTTTTTGGATGGTGTAATGAAAAGATGTCCCTTAAAGTATCTATGAGGTATGTGAGGAGTCTTGTTGGATTAAGTTGTGAGTTATTCTTATTATTTTGAACATCAGTTGCAGTAATTCAATGGAAAGTATAAAAATGGAAAATATAAAACTTGTGAGTCAAGAGAAAAATGTTCATTGTAATCATATGATAGCACAATAATATTTCTAAGACTACTAAATGTTAATTGGATGGGGATAATGGAAAAAGGTCTCATAACTAATGAATGAGGTAGGTAGGGATTAATGATGGATTAAGTGGGGAGTTACGATGGACATTTTGATCTTGAGTTATGAACAACAAAAGTAAATTATTTCCATGACGACAAAATTGAATAGTAGCTTATTTGGATGGTGAACATTACAAATTATCCCATAAGTAACGTAAATGGTATGTGGGGAGCCGTGTTGGATTAAATGGGGAGTTATTGTAAATTTTTTTTATTATCGGTTGCAATAACTGAAAATATGAAACAAAAACTGGTATTAATGACCAAAATATCCAACATAACTTCCCACTTAATTGTTCTTCACCCCTCAATTTCGAAGATAATGTGACTCGAAAATTCTAAAAAACCCTCGTGGCCACCACACAATGTTGCATGACAACTTTGAGCACGATGTTGGTACACTGACCCAAGGAATGAGGTTTCAAAGAAAGGAACAACTTCTAGATGCTTTAAATAGGTACCACATAACAAACCATTGCACCTACAAAACCACACACTCAAACACAACAAGGTTGAGGGTGCAATGTGTGCAACACGTGTGTTCTTGGAAATTTCAGGCAATATTACGTACAAGGGACCAAGTATGGGAAATTAGAAAGGTTGAAGGTGTGCACACATGTGCAACACAACTCATAACACAAGACCACAGACACCTGAGCTCAAGAATAATATTTCAACATGTAAGACAAATGGTGGAGTGAGACCCATCCACACCAATTGCAACAATAATTTCTTCCATCGAGACCTCTATGGGATATAACACAACCTACAGAAAGGCATAGTTGGCGAAACAACAAGCAATTGAAGATGTGTACGGAAACTGGGAACAATCTTACAACTGATTGTCGTGCCTACTACAAGCCATGCAAATTTATTTGTTTGGGTTTGTATACAAGTTGAAAACCAGTCCAATTACAAATGGGGAGGAGGTCCTAGAAAACCAACAACACTTTCGAAGAGTGTTTTGGACATTCAAACAATGCATTGATGGCTTCCCATTTTGCAAACCAATAGTGCAAGTGGACGGAACCTTCCTTTACGGAAGGTATAGAGGCACCCTTCTAGTAGCTGTTGCACAAGATGGGAGAAATAACATTTTCCCCATTGCATTTGCTATAGTAGAGGGTTAAACTGCTGAAGCTTGGTTTTTTTTCCTTAAAAACCTAAGGACACACGTTACGCCTCAACAAAATTTATGCTTAATGTCAAACCACCACAATTCAATCAGTGTAGCATTCAACAGACCCAGTAGTGGCTTGACTAAAGGGAACTGTGTCCAGGTGTTTTGTATTCGACACATTGCACAAAATTTTACAAAAAGATTCAAGAATACAACTCTGAAAAAGGACCTTGTCAACATGGGTTAGTTATTACATGTAAATTTCTCTTTTTAATTTTTTTGGCTGTTAATTTTTCACACCCATTATTAGAAAATAAAATCTTCTTATAATTATATTTGTAGTGTACGCATTGACGGAGCCACGCTGTAACTACTACTACAACATCATTAGAGAAGACAACCCAGAAGCAGTAGCTTGGGTAGACCAAATTCCAAGGGAGCAGTGGTGTCTTGCATATGATCAAGAAAGAAGGTGGGGTCACGTAACAACGAATCTGGCTGAAACAATAAATTTTGTCCTGAAGAAGACAAGGAATTTGCCAATTTCATCCATAGTATTGGCCACGTACACCAGGTGCAACACATACTTCACAAAAAGAGGTAGGCAAATAACTGCAATGGTCAGTGCTGGTCATGTGTACTCTGAATATGCGACCAAATTCCTACAAGATGCGGACTCCAAGTCAAATACGCACCACGTCGTTGAATTTGATAGAAATACCACAAGATTCAGAGTGGAAGAGATGGTTAATCCCAGATAAGTACGTCTAGCAGAAAAATTTGTAGTCAGATTAGATGAAAGGTGGTACGATTGTGGAAAGTTTCAAAAAATACATCTACCATGTTCATATGTTATTGCAACTTGCAAGCATGCACATCACGACTTCAGCATGTACATAAGTCCCCATTATAGGCTGGATGTCATCATGAAAGTATATAATAATATATTTGGCGAGTTAAGACATGAAGAATATTGGCCACCATACCAAGGGCCACAGGTTTGGCCTCATCCTGCTACAAAAAGGAGCGAGATGGATTGTCCTAAATCAAGTACAATTAGGACTAAGATGGACATTAAGGAAGGAAGACAATCATAAAAGTGTTCCTATTGTAGAACTAAATGACACACAAGAAATCATTGTCCTAATAACCCTGCACTTAGATGATCCACATCAAACCACTTAGTTTATGTTGTACTTTTAATTGTGTTCAATAAATTTGCACTTGATTCAATTCAATGGTACATCTTTTCTTATTATCTTTTATTGTTACTTATTTTACATAAACCAAAAACAAATAACAAAATTATTTAAAATACAATAATGAAATGCTTTTAAATTATTTTAGTTATTTCCATCATTTTTAAAATATTTTTTACATATTTTCAAAGTTTATAATATACATTTTTTTAAAATTATTAAAAATTAAAAGATAACTGTAATTTCAATATTTATAAACATCTATTAAAAATAATTAATATTACACAAATTATAAAAAAAATTAAATTGATTTTTATATTTTCAAATTGCACATAAAATAACTTACTACACAATATAAAATCTATATTTAAATCAACAAATTCAAAAATAAAATAATATTATTTTTTTTCTTTCAAATAATACCTTAAATAACTAAAAACACAATACAAGATCTATTTTAAAAAATATATATTTAACCTCTAATGTAACATTGTTTACAAAAAGAAAACAAAAAATAACTTTTATATCTATTTTATTAAAAATTTAAAAAACATTAATTTTAATTTATTTAAAAAAACAAAAAATAAATAAAAAACCAAGTTCAGAATTCGGATCCCTGGAGACCGAATTCTGACTTGGAATAAAAAGAAAAAAAACATCACAAGTAGAAATTCAGTTTTTTTTTTCCCAAAAAGCACGGTTGACCAGTTTTTTTACTTAAATAGCATACTGTAGTTTAAATTTACATGGATGGCACAAGTTTTTTTTCAGTTGAGAATTCGGTCCTCCGAGAGCCGAATTCCAACTTATGATGCTTTTTTTTTCTTTTTATTCCAAGTCAGAATTCGGTCCCGAGGGATCCGAATTCTGAACTTGTTTTTTTTTTAAATAAATTAGAATTAATATTTTTAAACTTTTTTAATAAAATATATATGAGTTATTTTTTGTTTTCTTTTTGTAAAAAATGTTACATTAAAGGTTAAATATATTTTTTTAAAATAGATGTAGTATTGTGTTTTTAGTTATTTTAGGTATTATTTGAAAGAAAAAAAATAATATTTTTTTCTTTTTGAATTTGTTGATTTAAAAATAAATTTTGTATTGTGTAGTAAGTTTTTTATGTGTAATTTGAAAATATAAACGTCAATTTAATTTAATTTTTTTAATAATTTGTGTAGTATTAATTTTTTTTAATAGGAGTAATTTAGTGCTATGTTTGGAATCTTTCCTTCGTGGACTTTCATTTTATTGTGGGTTCTGTATGTGGGGAATAATGCTGGAATAAGTGGGGAGTTTTTCTTAATATTATGAACATCGCTAACAGTTTTGTTAATGTAAAATATGAAACTTGAGTGTTAAGACAAAATGTTCGTTGTCATTGTATCATAGAAAAAAACTATTTTCATTACCACGAAATTGAAAAGTAGCTTTTTTGGATGGTGTAATGAAAAGATGTCCCTTAAAGTATGTATGAGGTATGTGAGGAGTCTTGTTGGATTAATTTGTGAGTTATTCTTATTATTTTGAACATCAGTTGCAGTAATTCAATGGAAAGTATAAAAATGGAAAATATAAAACTTGAGAGTCAAGAGAAAAATGTTCATTGTAATCATATGATAACACAATAATATTTCTAAGACTACTAAATGTTAATTGGATGGGGATAATGGAAAAATGTCTCATAACTAATGAATGAGGTAGGTAGGGACTAATGATGGATTAAGTGGGGAGTTACGATGGACATTTTGATATTGAGTTATGAACAACAAAAGTAAATTATTTCCATGACGACCAAATTGAATAGTAGCGTATTTGGATGGTGAACATTACAAATTATCCCATAAGTAACGTAAATGGTATGTGGGGAGCCGTGTCAAATTAAATGGGGAGTTATTGTAAATTTTTTTATTATCGGTTGCAGTAACTGAAAATATGAAACAAAAACAGGTACTAATGACCAAAATATCCAACATAACTTCCCACTTCATTGTTTTTCACTCCTCAATTTTGAAGATAGTGTGACTCGAAAATTCTAAAAAACCCCGTGGCCACATTACACAACATTTAATGTCATGGTCATGGAAATGAATTTGTACTATGTTAAGGTTAGTGTGAGGAGTGAAGACCAAAATAGTCATCACAACTCCCCACTTACTACCTTTGTACTCCCCACTTACAAACAATATCAGTATTAGCACAATTTCAAAAAGGTCCACCATTCACATAACCCTTTATGAAGTGGTAAAATTATGTATCTTTATTCGCACACTATCCCAATAGCATTGACAAGTTTTGTCCAAATTGCAAGGTAAGAGTAAATTTCTGAATTAAATATCAGCCTTGGCACCTCCTAATAAAGTTGACAAGTCTTGTCATAATTAGAAGGTGTAAGTGAGGCCAATTATTTGAAATATGCGTAAGCTTTAGCAGTGGTCAAAGTAAATTTTTTAATGGGCATGTTATCCCAATTGGAGTATCTTTCACCTTTTACAGGAGTGATATAATAAATCATCTTTGGCACCTCCCAATAAAGTTGATAGGTCTTGTCATAATTAGAAGGTGCAACTGAGACCCTTTATTTCATAGATGCGCCAGCTTTTACAATGGTTAGAGTAAATTTCTGAGTTGGCACGTTATCCCAATTGAAGTATCTATTACCTTTTAGAAGAGTAATATAATAAATTAGCTTTGGTACCTCCCAATATAGTTGATAAGTCTTGTCATAATTAGAAGGTGAAAGTGAGGCCAATTATTTGAAATATGTGTCAGTTTCTACAATGGTCAAAGTAAATTTCTAAATTGGCACGTTATCCCAATTAAAGTATCTATTACCTTTTAGAAGAGTAATATAATAAATCAGCTTTGGCACCTCCCAATAAAGTTAATAAGTCTTGTCATAATTAGAAGGTGCAATTGAGGCCAATTATTTGAAATATGCATCAGCTTTTACAGTGGTCAAAGTAAATTTTTGAATTTGCACGTTATCCCAATTGAAGTATCTATTACCTTTTAGAAGAGTAATATAATAAATTAGCTTTGGCACCTCCCAATAAAGTTTATAGGTCTTGTCATAATTAGAAGGTGCAATTGAGGCCCTTTATTTCAAAGATGCGCTAGCTTTTACAATGGTGAGAGTCAATATGTTTCTTGGCACGCTATCCAGGTGAAGATAGTCAGTTCTATTTAAGGTTGTGGTTCCTTAGTTTGAAAGTTGTGGAGTGCTCTAGTATAATAAGTAAAAATGGTTTTATTTAAGGAGTTGAATGCATATAATTCCTTTAATGTTGAAGATGGAAGGTTCTCCCTATGTAGACTTCCAAATAGGGTTACTCTTAACCATATGCGCATCATCATAAGAAGTCATTTGATGGGACCATCTGAGCCCCCACTAAGCCATTTGTGGTACCATGTCCCTCCTGAATTTGTTGCGGAAGGCATTGATGAGTTCCTTTTTGTAAGGAATGACGAAGATCTTCAACATGCCATTCAGTGACACTCAATGATGGTCCCTACGGTGACAATATCTTTTTATGTCAACTTCATGAAAGTTGAGAAGTGTGACAAATTTGTACCTATTTAGTTTTTTTTGTATGTTGTAACATTGGTCTTTAAGATCATTGAACTTGTTGAGTTTATCTAAAGAAATTGTTGTTCGCTATTTAGCAATGAAGCATTTGCAATTATAAAGTTTTTCCATTGTTGATCTTCGAAATTGTGTTAAACACGGTACACTCTTACAAACACATAAACACGACTTATTTCATATGTAATAAAATATTAAACTACATCTTTGTCCTTTTAATCACCGTAGTGGTGTCCAGTTCCACACCGTGGTCGACGCCTGTTTCTAGTGGGGTTCCTCCTACGCACTTCAAGTCTAGGTTCTTCTACGTGTGAAGGTTGTGGTTCATGTTCCTCCTGAGGTTGATGATCATCATGCGCAACAGATGATGATGCTTCTGCATATGGATTGTGGACGTAGTAAACTGAGTCTTCTTGAGGCTGATCCAATCCTTCTAAGAAATTTGGACTTTGAGGATATGTACGCAACCACGGTTGTGCAGAAGGTGGTGTTTCATCATAAGTTGCAAACATACTTCGTATGCCTAGTTCTGTGTTTGAAGAAATTGAATTCCTTCTTCCCTCCATACCTGATGGTGGAGGTGGAGTGTTGAAGTCATGCCTAGTTTGTTGTGGTGGAGGGACATTTGCTGATGTCGATGCACGATGCATTCTAGGATCATTTAACATTTGTGGAACTGACAAATACAAAAATGAGTTTGAAATGTACCATGACATGTACTCAATTGTGTGTTGAAGTGGCCCAAGCATCGGTAATCCATTCAATGTTAGGTCATGCCGATTATTCCAAACCTCTATCCATTGCGCATGTCTAGTAACCCAGTTCTCATCTTGTCTTCTCCTCATGTCTAATTTATGTAGATGATCAAGGTTGTTAGGTTCTTCAGGGATCTCTTGTGATAGCCGAAATTGCAAGTTCACCCTGTCTGACTGGTGCCACTCCACAATGGCAAAACAAATTAAAGTAGTGCATGACGTCCATATTGCTTGGTCCCGATATGCTTCAACATCAATAATAGAGCCCAAACCCTCATAAGGAACCCAAATAAATTACAACAAAAATTGAAAATGTTAGTCATTCATTTACAACCATTTATCAATATAGAAATGGTAAATGTTACCTGATTTTGTTGCATGTGATCTATCATTGCCCGGTATCCGACTAAATCATTGTGAGGGACATTTTTGTAGTTCAGTACTCGACCACCGCTCCATTGGCAAACTAGCGGGAAAGTTGGTGGAACTCTTGAAATGGGTGCAATAAAGGGCATCCGAAACCATGCTCATGATTGTAACAACGAAGCACATCCACCCATAGTCCTCGCACGTCCATCCGTTGCTCTGCACATCTCCCTATACAACACAGCCAAACACGCCGAACCCCAACTATATCTCCTCGTTCTTCGAAGATTAGTCAAATAGTTCAAGTACATTAAATGTACTTTATTCCCAGTCTTATCGGGCATTAAAACCCCTCCAATAAGTCCTAATATATAAGCTCTAGCATGTGCATGAATGACCTCAATACTGGAATTTTCATCTATAGGAAACAAATTATCCCTTAACCATTTTAGTTTGATCATAAAACCGACAATCGATTCTCCCTTAACCGGTATTATACCTAATAAGGTTTCACACATCTCGTCCCAATCCAACATAGTTGGACCAATTATAGGGGGTCCATCAACAGGAAGCCCCAATTGAAGTGAGACATCTTGCAAGGTTATGCTGCATTCTCCAGTTGGAAAATGAAATGTGTGTGTTTCAGGCCTCCACCTTTTCTACCAAGGTAGCCACTAAACCGTGGTCAACCTTTAAATATCGCAATTTAGCCACACCGTCAAACCATGCTTCTTGTATTATAGGCACAATACTTGGATGAGGTTCAGGCATGGAGTGACAGTAAGACGACACAATGCTCCCTTTCGTGTCCTAAACAAAGAAGTAAAATATGTGATTACATAAAAACTTATGTGTGTTAATAAGAAATGAAGTTCACATACCTGAGAAGAAATGTATGCAGCCCTATGCTCTTGTTGTCTCCATAGCAACATTGTTTTTCACTCTTTGTAGGTTTCTATCGATAGCAAGAATTGAAAACAATAACATTAAACATTTATAGACAATGCAAGACTTCATGGGGGAAAACATAGCTGTTGGATAACTCAAAGGAATGACATCCCTTAGATTGAGGTTGGTGATTATCATGTCAATGGTCATTAATGTGAATCTGACAATTTGTCATGTGCAAAGACCTTTTCAGACTTAATCTTACATGTTATTTGCACAACATGATGGTGACTAAAGCTTGTATGAAGGTGACTACACGGTGCACACACCTTTTCAGAATTCGGGCTCAAAGATAAAAAAAATCGTGTAATAAATTTTATACATGAGAAGATAAATTAACCAGACAATAGTTCCTCAGTTGTGAAAAAGGGTGGAGAATGAAGTAAAGTGAATGTCTTTGACAATTTTATTTGTGGTCTTAATGATGGGATAAATACTTTTGTCTGTTTAATTTTTTGGAATAGAGGACCCAAAATTTGAACATGCAAAAGTTTTATTTGGATGACATTGAACATAAAGGTTGAAAATTATGTGGAGAGTAATCCGTAAGTGGGGAGTCAACCATTAATATGTGGGGAGTGAAGTTGAAAATTATGTTCCAAGGTTGTAGCTTTTTAAAAAATTGAATAATCGAATTGTGATCATGCAATACAGTCAATTACTCAAATTTTGTCTTTCAAATTCCATGACCAAAACACTGAATATTGACCATCGTGGGTCTTCGTGGCTATTTAAAATTATCAAAATTTGCAAGTCATCCGTAAGTGGGGAGTCAACCATTAATATGTGGGGAGTGAAGTTCGAAATTATGTTCTGAGGTTGGAGATTTTTAAAAATAAATAAAAATGGTATTACAATCACACAATTCAGTTAGTTACATAAATTTTCTATCTTACAATTTCCATTCACTAACAGGGGTTCTTGTCTTACTTAAAAATTGTCAAAATCCTCAACTCATCCATACATGGGGAGTCAAGCATTAATATGTGGGGAATAGTGTTGTAGATTCTGGACTGCATCTTTTTAAAAATTTAAAATATCGTATTGTCATCACACAATGTAGGGATTGACACACATTTTCTTTCATACAATTTCCATAACCTAAAAACTGAATATCCACCATCAAACGTGTTTCTGGTGCTTCAAAATTGTAAATATCTTCAACTTACCCGTAAGTGGGGAGTAAAGAATTAATATGTGGGAAGTACCATTGTAAATTCTGGACTGGACGTGCATATTTAAAAAAATTTAAATATGGTATTGTGATCACACAATTTAGTCTCTTAAACAAAATTT
>Ga0214543_1006348_pt1 | contig 21081 bp, 8 predicted proteins | sample CNSS2metaG_FD_160094 | JGI IMG/M metagenome (GOLD analysis project Ga0214543, IMG submission 160094) | Root nodule microbial communities from cowpea collected in UCLA plant growth center, Los Angeles, California, USA - CNSS2 | ecosystem: Host-associated > Plants > Roots > Nodule | place: USA...
ATATAATAAATATATATATATATATATATATATATATATATATATATATATATATATATATATATATATATATATATATGTATATATATACAAAATATATATACAAAGGTCAAAATAAAAAATTGCTATTTATGTACTCTTTTTAAGTTTCTATCCCTTTACTTGTTTGTGCTGTATTCTCACCTATTTGTCTTTCACCTTCAATGCCAATAATTGCTTTCAAAAATTGTCCTACTCGACTAAACTATACATAACTCGAACACATTTTTTAATCAATAAAAAAAGCTTAATTGTACTTTTGGGAGAGTTCTAGGGTAAAATAATTTTAAATAGCTATCTAATCCCGTTATAAGAATTTTATCTTCAATTCAATATTTTAAAAATAATTTAGCTAAATCACACTATCAGTCTTTCATTAAACGTATTTAAAAAACTTTATCTCCAATTAGATTTAAAAAATAATATTTTTGATTTTCTTAAAATTAAAATCAGTTTATTTTCAGATATAAATTAAATTGAATTTGCAGGTATTAGAGAGCATTGATAAATTAATGAAATTAGGTGTATATACACACATAGAGGTACATGGGTGCACGCTTCATGTTGTCCTATCTATGTATGGTGTTTGAAGATTGATAGATACATACATGGATGCAACCTAACATAACAATGTGTTCACCATTGAAATTGTTAGGTTCTTGATTGGTTATGAGAAAGCGAGTGAGGGAACTGATAAGGTTTGAGTGAAAGCGAAAGAGGATAGTTTTAGATTTTTTTATTTGTTGAAGTAAGCAATTGACTTTTACCACTTTCAAATTATTTCTCCTAACAAAACATTCAAACTGTATCATCACAGTGCTGCTTCATATTACACACGGGTGTGCACATGCACTTGCATATCACATCACACATCATCGTCAACACCAATGAATTAATAACTTTAATTCATTCACATGATGATAATGATAAGATAACTGCTATTGATTTCAAAATGTATATTACAGATAATTTTAATTAAAAAATATTCATGGACAGTTGCATCCACGTAGCAAATAAAGTTTCTCTATGTTTAGTGTTACCATAAATGTTGAAATTGTTGGATTTTTAATTTATATAATTTGTAGTTTTTATTCTTAATCTTAAATATTTTTTGTCCTAATTTTTGTGAATTTTGTTTCGTTTGATCTTTATTTTCTTAAAATGTTCTAAATGGTTATCATTTTTGTAATTTATGGTCAATTTAATTTTTATTGCAAATGTCTTTTAAATCATTAATGGATGATTAACAATAACTGTCACGTGTTACTTCGTGATTTTTTTATTTATTTTTTTAAATTTTTTAAATTTTAAAAATATTTTTAATTTTCGTTAATTTTATTCAAATCAGTCCCAATTTTGCTTTTCTCCAAATTGATCAAATTTAATTTTTATATTTATGTTGTATTGAATCATTTAAAAAATAATGAAGAATTTTCCTTCTAATTTTAAAAACAATGAAGAATTTTTCCTCTAATTTTAAACTAACTTTAACCCTAGTTTTTACATGTACCAAAAATCAAACATATATAACAATTTCCCTCAAAAGTATAGTTAGGTTTGGTATAAAGATAATGAAAGAAATATTTAAAATAAATGTGAATTTTAATAAAAATAAAATTTTTAATGTAAAATTTATATAAAAAATAAATTTGGTCATTTTTTATAGAGATAAAATTGAGACTAAATTGAATAAAATTTGGGATTAAATTGAATAAAATTAACGAAAATTGGGACCAAATTGAATATAAGCCACGAGATACTACCACATGTCATAATGCTGACTTGACACGTGGACAACATTTTTAAAATTAAAAAATTAAAAAAATTAAAAAAACCACATAGTGATACCGTTAACATTTACCTTTTGTTAACTATTTAAACGATGTATACAAAAAGGATTCACAAATTACAAAAATAGAACCATTTAGAACATTTAAAAAAAAATGAGGATAAGACAAAATAAAATTCACAAAAATTAGGATAAAAAAATATTTAAGCTTTATTTTTATGTCTATCATTATTGAACAAATATAATATTAATAAAATATGAGTTAGAATTAATATATAAAAGATTCATATTACTCTTAATTTAAAATTTTAAAACAATAAATATATGAATTTTTATCTTTATATGATATTTAATTTATTTATTTTTATTTGATATATAATACGAGACTTAGACTATTTTTATATCACTGATGCAAAGAGCGAAAATCTATCTTTTAGTACTGTAAACCTTTTTCAATTGCCCCGTGTATATGTAAACTTTATTCTAAAAGGAAAATGTAATAAAGGCTATATTTAATAATATATTTATTAAAAACATCTTATCCACATCCTCAGAATCAATATAATTATCACTTCGGATCGGTGCATGATAGCTAACTTCAAATTTTTAAATGAAAGTAATTAGCTACTAATCGGAGTTAATTAATATGATCAGTCCCTCTTATGATAAATGTGCGTTTAGGTTTTTGATTATAAAAAACAATCATTCATTATTTTAATAAAATATTATTCCAAGCCCAAATTAAAACATCCATCATTCATCCTAACCTAAATATTAAAAGGCCTAAAACAATTGAAATGATTAAAACTGTGGGCACCTGTGAATGGATATACATGAAAACCCTTTTGTTTTATTCAACTTTCTTTGATTTTACCATAGCTAACGAAATTAAAATACTGTAGATTTTGTTTTTTTGTTGTACAATTTGATATGTTTTTAAATACAGCAAACAAAATTATATTGTATCACTGTTACACCAAACACTACATAATATACGTTCTGGATGTGACTGAAGCAAGAGATTGTAAACAATGGTGACATAATTGGCATTCTTAATTTTGTTTGACTCTTTCCTTATGCAGATACAAATGCACCAAACAAATTACACCTTCTATCCCGACACAAATTGCTGTTGAAGTGGATATGTTATTGAATTATTGAACTCAGGAAAACGTCTCATATCTACTACTGTTGCAATTATTTTAATCCAAATAAAGGCTGTTTTAATTTGAATTTGGGCAACCTCGTTTTTTTATAATATTTTCGTATTATTTTTAATTGGAAGTTTTCCATATACTACTCTAATGGTTATTGAAAATTTAAAAAACAAATACCAAAAAGATTGTGTCCAAATTGTATATTCCCATTTTTAATTCCTTTTGCTTATGAGAATTTTTAGGTTGATCTGATTCACGTACCCATGAAATAATAATAAATAAGATTTTGATGTGTTGTGTAATGTTCTATAAGATTTCATTTAACTTTTTATTGATGATAAATTTGGATGGATTTAAGAATAAAATTTTCGTTGTTTTTTTTTGTAAGTGATGGTAAAGTGTATATTTAAAAGTAAAACTTGTGAAAGTTTGTAAGATATTTGACTCATAATAAATTTAAAAAAAAAATAATAGATTAAAAAATAAGATTACCAAATTATTTTTAATGTTAAAAGTAATATAAAAGATATTATTTTTAGTGAATAAAATCTAAAATAAATGATTAATTGAAATAAATAAAAAATACAATATATTTAATATATTTAGTATACAGCACAGATTAAATATTTAGAAATTCAACATTCTTGTGGCAAATAATTTATTTACTTTTACTATTAGTTTTCGTTTTATAGTGAAAGAACATCTGGAAAAATGTATCGTTGTATTTCTTTTAGAATATCATTTTATCAAGTCTCCCTTTAGAAATATGCTTTCTAAATGTCATAATTCTGTTGTAGAATTGTAAATAAAGTATATATAACTAAATCACTAGTAAATAAAACTTATTTTCAACATATTCATAAACTATAAGATTTTGGTTTTAATTGATGCAAAGACACATACACAGAGGATTCATGGACAAAAAACACATGCACAATGCAGTGAGGTTGAGGGGACCATTACCTGCAACAAAAAACATTATAATGAATATATATAAGATGCATGGAATCAGTTCCATGCTTAAGGAAACTGATTTCCTAAACATATATGTAAAATTATGGGATCGATTCCACCATCCTCTGGAATTGACTATGCATCCTTCATATAATGTACCAAAATCCGTTTCAACACAACTCGGAACCTATTTTAATATTGGATAATGATATTTTAATTCACTTTTTTTATCCACTTTTAACTTATCACTTGAATAACCATTAGATCATCATATCACATCATAAAACAAAAATTAAAATAAATAATCTAATAGTGATTGAAGTAGTGGATTAAAAATGGATCAAAAAAGGTGAATTAAAATATCATTATCCTTCAATATTTCAGCGTGACCGCAGGTTTGTCACATGGAGCTCCAAAATACAGGCTTCTCTAACTATTGAATCTTTCCTTCCATTATATTTGCACATGCATGGAAGTGATATTGAAATGATGGTATTTTTGTAAAATTATTTTGTTCACCTTCAAATATTCACATATATAGTGAAATAGGATTATCAGGGTAATCTTGTAATTCATCTCTTACCATGGTTTCCAAATCCCTCGAAAAAAAAAAAAAAAATCTATATTTTAAATAAGATGTTTATTGATGAAGATTTAAAATTCAAATAGTTTAAACAATTCAAAAGCGATAGAGTATTTTAATTTGGTTAAGTTTACGTGAACTATGACGTTGTAATTGAATTTAATTCAATTTAACCTTTGAATAATTTAATTTAAGTACATCAAATCACTTTAATTTAGTTCAATAGTATAATAGTTTAATTCAATTATGCATTTTATTTAACCCTGATTGGTTGGAAGAGTTTAATGTTGAGAAATTGATATTAAAATCCTATTTTGTACAGTTTTATTGGAAATATTATATTGAAACACTGTGCCAATATAAAAATTTAATATTTACAAAATCATTATAACTTTTTACGATACATTTGAGAGTTTTTCTTATTATTTTTATGTATTTTTTAAAATTATTTCAATGAATCTTCGTAGTATTGAAAGACAATGCAATATGGATTCACTAGTTAAGCATTAATTAGATGTTACTGAATTGAATTAATATAATGATTAATAATCGGAATTTTGAAAATTACGAGGTACAGGAGGAAAATTGGAAGGTGCAGGAAGAAATTATCTCATTTCTGTGGATAAAGTAGTAGGCCTTTAATAGTAAGCCCATGATTTCAATTTGAGGGTGCAGGAAGAAATTATATCCTTTGTGTGCATAAAGTCTATATTTTCACTAATAGGAAGAAATTATCCATTTAATATTAAAGCCGAATTTATATTATTTAGGATTGATTTCATGAATTTTCCTTAACTATATTAGTGAAAATATAGACTTTGTATTTTTTATTTTTTATAAAAATTTGAATTAAGATTAATAATAAATATATTAAATTTTTTTAAAATAATTGTGAAAAATAAAAGTGATTTTTAGAATAACAGTTAAAGATAAATTATTTATAAAATAATTAATTTTAAAAATAATAATTAAGAGTAAGATTGGAATAATAAAATGTGTATACAAAAGATATATCTTTTTTATATATTGTCATAGACAAGAAAAAAATATCTTTTTTATATATTGTTATATATAAAGATGTAGATTTTTAAAATATTGTTTTGGTTGTTTCATAAATGGGTTTAACTCTAAATGGATACAATTTTCATGGATAATAAAAATTAAATCTTCCTGTAATTAATTAATTTATTGTGAAAGTGTTCAAATTTGTATAAACAGATTTTCGTTATACTGCTACGTTTGGAATTTTGGAATCACCATCCGACAGCGTTTACATATTAATCAATCGATTATTGATCACTATAATGCTACTTAGATTGCACGGGAGAAGTACTAGTCTCAATAAAGTTTGTTATTATTTTGACAGTGTTGGAAATAGACGTGTCAATTATATCTGAACCCACACTATCCAACAAAATTAATTAAGGAAAATCCAAATAAAAAAAAATTTACATTAATAAAAGGGTGCAAAACATGATTGTTTTTTTTTTAAATATACTATATACAATGTAATTATGCAGATATAAGTTAAAATTCACAGTTATTGTATATCGTTGAAATAAAAAATTTAAAATCAGTCTCAGTTTTTCATAGGTAGGTAACACATCACAAATTGAAGTATGGTTGCTTCAGAGATTTGATTTATTTGATTTATGTTTTTTCCATTGTTCATAATATGACCGAAGATTCTTTGATAGCAGCATGCATGCAATGAAGCTATGTCGCTATTTCAGCATTCATCCTCAATCCAAGGACTGTGGTTGGGTTTCTTAACATTCCTAAGGGCCTTCCAAACAACACTGTTACACATGAACCCTGCCCCAGAAGCTATTTGGCAAACGCGATCACCCCTTTTGATCCTTGAGTTGAACTCAAGGTAAGCAAGTTCATACCAAATACTGCTGCTTGATGTGTTGCCGAATCGCTCCAATGTCTTCCTTGACGCTTCCATGTACTCCTCTGTCAGCTCCAAGTTCTTCTGAATCTCATCCAGAACTTTCTTGCTCGTTGCCAGAACGCACATGTGCTCAAATGCAAGCTTGTAATCCGGAATGTATGGCTTTGCTTTCTTCTTCTTCAAGATCAAGTTGGTGAAGAAGTGAAGCTGCTCTGAAACAGGTAGCACTAATGGCCCGAGCGTCGTTATGTTGGCTTTTAGTGCATGCCCTCCAACCTCTATGATATCTTTGCTCACAAAAAGTCCTTTTCTTCCTTCACTATCTTCCCTTTGATGTATGCTTTTGTAGCTTCTGTTGTCCATCCCTTTGTGAATTCGCACCAGCTGCCACATGCATGAGTGATACCTCAAAAAGCAATAAGAAGAGATCCTGAAATACCAGAAAACAATACCAGTTTGAGTTTTGAAGAGATACCTGTTTGAGTTCATACTTGGCGCGCCATCTATCTAGGCGGAAATTTGAGAGCATGATAGCTGCAGCTCCCATTCTGAAGAAGCAATTGGGAAGCTGCATTTCAATGTCATTGCCACTGTACCAGGTGGAGCTCACAGCTTCTGTGCTAACTACAAGTGCATAAGTTCTTGGATAGGCATCAAGAAGGTCTTTGGCGAGATCAATAGCTGTGATTCCGGCACCACAACCCATCCCACCAAGGTTGAAGCTGTGGATGTCGTGCCTCAGCTTGAAATGATTTACTATCATCGAGGAGAGTGATGGGGTGGTGTTTAGTATTCCACAGTTTACTATCAGGATTCTGATGTCCTTCGCTTTTACTTTTGTGGCAGCAAGAACATCATTAATTGCCCCAAACATCACCATGGACACCTCTTGTCTCCCATCTTTCAGCGAGTTTCTGTAACCAGGGCGAAAAACTGTCTCTTTTGGGAGGTAGGTCTCATCACCTATTCCAGATTTCTTAAGAACTCGTTCTTGAAACTCAATTGTAGTATCATTGAAATTCCCAGATTTTTTTGCTAGCTCAATAAACTCTGCCTTAGAGATCTGCATAAATATCCAATCAGTACAAACATGTAAAGGTTGAATGCACAGCAAAATTGGAGTTTCAACTCAGAAATTAATTAGTGAAAAAAAGGAAGATTCACATTAAAGATCAATGTAAAACTACAAATTTGATTCAACATTACCAGCAAAAAACACTGAAGTAAATGTATCTAAGTTTTATCTTTGATGAGAGACTAATGATGGCATTAAAAGTTAAAACTCATCCACTCCCTTGGTGTGTGAAGTAGTGTGAGTACTAGGTAAGAAAAGGAGTGCGTTTTTTTAACCTTGTATTCGTTTGAGGGGCGAAAGCATGAGAAATCAAGCAAATAGGTAGAGCCAGGTGTGAAGTCAATATAAAAATAGAGTAGTAGGAACAAAAGGGCTGATATAAATAGAATCTCAATGAGGCCATAATTCTCATAGAGATCGTGCCAAGTGAACTTTGCAATACGAGCAATAAAGGCTGCAAGAAGAGGTGGTGCCAGGAACAAGTACAAGCGATGACTAATGAGGTAGCCATAACCCAATTTCACATATTTTAGATTAACTGAACTAAGAAAATCTGGCAACCTAGGCCGTACTCTAACAGAGAAAGAAATAGAGCCAGCATTTGGGCCAGAGTTCTCAACACCTCTCTGCACAATCTCAGTGGAAAAATCCTCACTTTCTTTTGACATGGGGGAAGAGTTATGTTACAATAAGATGAGTGTGTTTGTTGAAGAAAAAAGTGGTGGAAAAAATGCTTGTAGCAGAAGGGGCATGCTCACAGTGAATTGAAGTGAAAAAGTAAACAGAAAAATTTTTGCAACACAAGCAGCTTGATGGGATATATATATATAGCACCATTTAGTTGGAGAAACACAGACTCTTTGGCATGGTAAATGATGCTAAGGATTTTACGGAGAATGCAAACTGCATAGGCACATTGTGCATGAATGCGTTTGAGCAGCAGATTTACAGCACCATTGAAATTGCATGCAAGAGAAGCATGTAAATTTCCATCCTCTTTTTTAATGGTTAAAATTCCATAGATCAACTTGGGAGCAGCATAAACATTCTGCACTGTATATAATATTGTTTCAGCTCAAACATTTTCATTCACTTTCAATGACTTGGCTTATTATGAAGGAGGAAGAAATGAACAATCCAATACTTTTAAAAGAATCTGTTTTAATGTTATTAATGTGAGACAATTCAACATGGGAAAAACGGGATTCGGTGTTACATTGAATTAAACAAAGTAATGTTGTTTCTTGCGATGATGGTATACGTAATTGACTGGCTAAAAAAGTTAAGTCTTTTAGTTGTAATTTAATCCTACCTTTTGAAATGTGAGAAATTACCAGAGACAAGAGCCTAAAATGCCATGTTGATTAAAAGTTATGCAGCATCTTCACTGTTGGAGAAGACAAGAAGCTAGATTGCCAATTCAAAACAGAGTAATGATTTTTCTAAAAAAAACATGACCAGATTCATATGTATTTGGTATTCTGTTTGAACGGAAGCTAACGTATATTTTCTAAAAGGTAACAGGATATTGCTTTTTCGTTTGCATGTCGACAATTCATATAAAAAAAATATGTATTTTACAACATAAATTAATGCGAAGGAGGATCAAGCATGATGTAATTCATAAACTAACAAGTTGGCTATGTTTGGTATTCAACCTCTTAATCCCGTTCTATTTACAATCTAATATAATATGTAATTCAACTATAACTTTATCCCATTATAATATTTCATGCCAGATACACTTCAATTTCAATCTGTGTCTCTAATCTAAAGAAAAATACTCCTAAAGCGATTAAACAAAACACATTTTATGTAATCCTTCCCTTTTCTTATTTTCTGGAGGATGTTTGAGAATTCGTTTTACTAGAACAGTATTTGAACAGTTAAACATGTAAGAAAAGGATATTCCAAACTTTTAGGAGATGAAAAATTGGATTGTAGGAAATAAAGCAACCGCATTTGACCCCTCTGCCACTTGTCACTCTTTGGTGTAAAATGGATAAAGTTGCAAATTTTTTAGATCACTATGTTCTTCAAATCCTTTTAACTTCTTTTTATTTCTTACTTGATGAAGGTGCCCATGGCACTATGAAATAAAGGGAATTTAAGAAAACCAACCCAACTCTATTTCTAGGGGCTACATGCATTTCCATTTCCGCCCACTGTTTTACCTCTTTCTTTCTCCTATTTTAGCTGCATCTTTCATTCGTCAAAAACCAATTCAATGATTTGGCAATGCAAGTGGACCACACCACCTCCATCTAATTCACTCATTTTCCGTAATTTATAGATAAAATTAATGAGTAGCAGTGTTACTTGTACAAGTTAATTCAATAAATTGCATGTTCAAAAACAACTGATATTTCTAAACAATTTATTAGTGAGAGTAGCATGAAATTGTTCAATGTCCAGCCCCCAGATAAATCTTTGGCCAGTTTTCTGAAAAAGGAATTATCATACGGTTTCCCAAAAGCAAAGGAGTGCTGCTTGGATAATGTCCCACGTGAAATGAGAAAGGGAGATGCTTACATTTTCTGGTATAGGACCACTGGGGTGGAAAATTTGGTCATTCAACTCATAAAACTAATAGCATGCTGCACCCTTTTATCTACTTGATTCGGTGGAAACTAAGCTATAACTTGAAAACGTTAAATGTGTCATCTGATATATTTTTATGGCGTGTTTCCTTAAAAAATGAGATGAAGAGTGGTAATTTCACTGTGATTTGCAAATGAAATGTGACTACTTCAAAATCTTGAGGTTACGGCAAGTCTAAGATCACGCGATGCTTTTTTGTTGACAAATCACTACATTCTTGTGATTTGAGTTCTCAGCTTACAAGTGAAAATGCTAAGTTTCTTGGTGATGTTAATATAGATTTGCTTATTAGGTGCAGATTCAGCAACTGCTGCCAAAATTCTCACCTAACTATAATCATGTGATGGGAAAAATCAACCTTCTTATTTGCTTCCTTACGTTAACCAAAAAGCCAAAAGGTCTTGTGATAGCTTTTGAGGAATTAACAGGCAGATTCCTTCTATAATAGTGTCACGAATTATAAAAACATGATAGAGTTTGGTTTGGCCAAGAGTTGCATCAGAGTATTAACTTATACTGATATATATAATACATGTAATCAAGTATACCATATCAGATCAAAATCTAAAATGGTACATTCTGTACACTAAAAAATTAAAAATCATATAATTGGACTCTGTATAATTCTATTGTAAAAAGAATCCAACTCCTCTCCAGAAAATGAATCCTATGTTTCACACAGCAACGAGCTAATGAACAAATCCTAGTTGTCATTCATGACAGAGGTTCACCTACCCTCAACTACAGATTCGGACCAAGTGAGAGACATTGAGGAAGAGTTACCAATATCTTGAAAAGTTGGGTGTGAGGCATAGTTAAAATATTGGGAATACTCAGACAGTATATCCCTTGATTTCAACTGTTGCAGCAAATAACTATCCATATTCTCAATTTCTGAATCATCTTCATCGTTCTTCCCCTCGAGAACATTCACCACTTGTCTCATTGTGGGCCTGACCTTTGGTTCAGGGTAGGCACACAGCAAACCCAAGTGCATTAACCTCTCCACTTCTTGCTCACTGAACTCTCCCTTAGTCCTTAATCTCTCATCAAGTGCAAAAACAAGTTGCCCTTGAACCATTAGTTGCCAAACCCACTCCACCAAAGGTGACTTACCTTCTTCTAGAGGTCTCCTTCCACACAAAACCTCTAAAATCAAGATGCCAAACATGTAAACATCTGTCTGAGTGGAAGCTCTTCCAGTCTTGAACACTTCGGGAGCCATGTACCCCACTGTTCCAACCAATTTTGTGGTGCTAGCAACTTGACCATGGCTGTGCATTCTGGCTAACCCAAAATCCCCAAGCCTTCCATTCATATCCTTATCAAGCAGAACATTGCTGGCCTTGATGTCCCTATGCAGAACCTTAGCTTCCCACCCCTCGTGCAAGTACAAAACTGCAAAACCCACATCTTTGATAATCCTTATCCTATCCTCATAACTCAACATCTTCCTCTCATCACAATCAAACACCCTCTTGTCCAAGCTACCATTTTCCATGTAGTCATACACCAACAAGAAACTCCCAACATCTTTCTTGCACCAACCTCTCAATCCCACCAAATTCCTTTGCTTCAGTCTCCCAAGGCTTGAAACTTCAGCAAGAAATTCTCGCAGGCCATCGTTTTCATGAGAGATGCGCTTCACAGCAATCTCCACCCCTCCTCTTAGAACACCCTTGTAGACTTTCCCATTCCCACCAACCCCAATCACATTCTCCTCAGAGAACCCCTTTGTTGTTGCCTCAATTTCCTCGTACACCATTCTGTGTGGCCAATACTCCAACTCCCAATCTTCCATTTCCTGCCTCTTCCTTTCTCTCAAACGCTTCCTATGAATCAAAACCAGTGCCAACAAAACCAAGACACAAATAACTAAGAAAGCTCCAACAGTAAAACCTGCAACAAATCCCTTGGACTTCAAAATTGAGTCCTTTGGAAGAACGAAAGACGGTAATCCGGTAGTAATAAGTTCATCACTCAACGAAATATTCTCATTGCTGAAACTCCACCCCAAAATCTTGTGACTCTCAACTAATTGACCAGTGGCGCTAGTAAACCCAAGGAACATTTCATCCTCAAAAACCTGAGATAAGTTGAGAGAAACATTCAACAAAGGCCTACTGGGCCTTTTCCTACCCACCGGTGCCATGGTAACATTCATCCAAGAATCTTCATAGTCAATCCAAACTTGGTAATTCTCACCGCTGTTAAGCGTCAATTCCTTAAAGGACTTGTCACCGTCATCTTGCCAATACCCGGAATCATTGGAAACAGAAGACTTGAGAGAGTTTATGTCAATCCCCACATGATTGTCGTTGATGTCATCGAACTCTTGGTTCATGAACACATCGAACTCAACACCAAGCACATGGTTGTTCGAGTTTCCGTTGTTGGTGAGGTTGAACAGACCAAGGTGTTGCGCAGAACTTGTGCCTTGGATGCCCGTGACAGGCGTAAAGATGAAAACCAAGCCATGCCCCGGCAGAGTGTCTTCATAAGGTGCCATGGCAAAGATGAAAGAGGTGGAGAAAGGGTACACAAAAGAAGAATTTGGTTTCTTGGTGGGAATTTTTTCCTTGTACAAGGCACGACCGATGGAGAAAGTTTGATGATGCGTTAGTGTTAGAATTCGAGAATCGATGGTGGCGTTTCCGAAAAGCAATACTTCAGAAGAGTTGAAGCCATTGAAGACGAAATCAATGGCACATGTGAAGTTTGCAAAGAGAATAATCCATACAAGTGGTGCAAGAGGGTGTGTGTGCTTCAGCTTGTGTCTGATCATGTTTTTAGCATGAAGAAGCACAGGCTCGAGTCATGAATGGAAGAGAGAAGAGTGATTAAGTAAAAAAGATGAAAGGTTTTGAACACTTAAACCGGAGCAGGTGTGTTGTGTCTGTGTGTGAGAGAGAGAGAGAAATAGAACACCTTGAGAATGTATGAAAACATGGGATTAGATTAGACGAACCAGGGTGGCCATGGAAAATTCTGGAGTCAACTATTTGAACTCATTGATCACAACCTTAAGTAGTTAATTAAAATTGATGTTATTAATTTTGACAAATGACAATAAAGAAAAGATCGCAACTATTTTATGAACCAAAAATTCTAAATCCAAATTCTTCCTACTTCTGATGGCATATATCATTACTCCATATTCATATATTTCAAAACGTATGACTGAATCAGTCTTAAAACTAAAGAAGTAATCCAAATTTTCTTCTTCAGACCAAATCAAATGAAAAAGACAAGGTATGCCTACGTCATCTCATGATAAAAGGATCGGTTCTTGAAGGAATTAGGTTTAAAATTTAAATTAAAACGTTCTTTATAATAGGAATTATCTGAGCACAAAGAAAAGGTTTTCTTTTGAAAGGTATTTATAGATTTAACTCATAAAAAAGAAAATGCGCGAATGAAGGAGAAAAAGAATATATTAGACAAACAGAAAGAAAGAATGAACATAAACAAAAGTTAAAATAATTTAACTTAATATTATAATTTATTTATTTTTTAAAACAAACTATTACTGAGATAAAAATGAGTTAAATATACTTCTAAACTCTAAACTTAAAAAAAAGCTATCTCATCCAAAATTTAATATGATCTAATCTTAAAGTTTAAAGCTAAATAATACAATAATTTTAATAATATCCCTGTTAGAAATTTTATAAAAAAAAATTATAGTGTATAAATGAGCTAAACTTTATCTTATATAATAATATTTAAGTTTGTTAATCGGTGCTACGATTACGTTAAATCATTTTCTTTATATCTTATTTTGTTTAGTGAATTAGAATAATATTTTTCATACGTTATTTATTTTCCTTAGATGATTAAAATGCATTCTAAGAAGGAAGAGTAAGGTGAGGAAGATTTACAATGGTGAGCTAAATATCTTTTATCTCTTTGAAAGTTTGTGGCATGACATGTGCATAAAGCATGGGTAGGTCGGCAGCCAAATAGTCAATTAGTTTTTTTGAAAATTATATAAATAATATTTTTTTAATTAATGAAAATTATTAAAAGTTAAAAATAAAGAATAATGGAGGCAGTTAATAAAAGTGTCTATTATTTACTTGCACGGAATGAGCAGACAAGTTGTTGACGATTCTTCTCTCTCCTATTCATACCAACTTATCAATTTATGGATGTCTCCTTCAATGCCTGTCATCTTCTCACTGTGCCACACTATACAACGTACTATTATTATTATTATTATTATTATTATTATTATTATTATATATAATTATATATAATGCCATGATGTTTGTTTCATGATTAAAAGTTATTTTACACAAAAAATGTAATAATCTTGTATTTGTTACAAACTTTGACCTGAAATATTCTTACGTGGAGAATGCTATTATGCTAACTAGTTTCGTGAACTCTAGTTAAGAAATAATAAATATATTTTAATATTATGATTCTTACATTTAAAATTGAAATAATTAAATATAATGATTAAAATAATATAAATATATATAATAAATTTTATAAAAATAATTTTCTTTTTATTTTTTAGACAATAATTTATTATTGTTACAAAAAAGAATTTTAAAAGTTTTAAAGTCTTTATTAAAATGAAAAAAATAATAATTAAGTTTTAAATAGAAATTTTAATTATTTCTTTTTAACATTTTTAGATATTTAATACTAATTTTTTTTATTAATTTCTCTGTTAATTTATACTTTCTTATTATTTTCTTTTAACTTTTAGATATTTAATATTATTTTTTTCTGTTAATTTAAACTTTCTTATACTTAATTTTTAATAATATTAAAATATAATTATTTTATTATTTAATTAATTTTTAACTTTTATTTATTAACATTAAATACAATATTAAATATATATATATATATATATATATAATATTTATGAATATTTTTATCTTTAAAATAAATAAAATTATATTAATAATTATTAAATCAAATTTTATTAAATATCACACTTACTTATATATTTTTATAAATTTAATATATATTAATCGTTGAGCGTTATCTTAATTCACTTGTTAACGCGAGAGTCTTGTATTCTTTACAAACTTTGAAATTCATTTTCCAATGTAGCCACTTTTCAAGACAGTTTAGGATGAGAAAGTGATATTCAAATGAGAACACTCCTACTTGACGTTCTGACATCTGTAGCTTCCACTTTTTTTTATTTGTTTTCATCTAAATTATTTCAAATATAATTTTATAAGATAAATTTTGAATGTAAGAGATTTTACATCGGTGATAACAAAATATTAAAATATAATTAAATATGCTTTTAGATACACCGTAACATTGTTCTTATAACAGTTATTGAATATATAATGAAATAACTTGAAATAAACATTGGTTAAGAACTAAAAGTAATATAAGGAGTATGATTAAGACACAGTGGCGTGTATGTAAGATGTCATTTTTTTTTCAAATTTTTGTTTCAATATCTCTGAACTTAAAATCTCTGGTATAACCTTAGTCTTTTTCTTATGAATTATTATTGATCAAATACCTGTACAATATTTATTATTATTATTATGCGCAGGGGCGGGTTATTTAAAGAGCATGGAGGGGTCATGACGCCCCAATATTTTTTTTTTTTTTAAATTATATGTAAATTTTTTAATTTTTTTAAAATTGTATTTATATTTTTGAAATTATTTTAAATTATATATATCTTTTAAATTTTTAAAAAATTATATCTAGTATATTTTAGAAATTAATTGAAATTAAATTGTGTGACTTTTTATTTCTTTTATAAAACACAGTCTTTAATTTTAACAAAATTGGTCATTTAGTTTTTTTAGTCTCAATTTGGTTTCGATTTTTAAAAAGTTGATGCAATTTGGTTATTTTCATTAAATTTTTTGAAGCGGATCAACAGATTTTTCATCAAAATTAACACTAGGATTATGTTAATTATACCAACAAAGCAAAACATTCCTATTAACCGTTTCAATTTTCAACAAATTGAGACTAAAAAAACATTAGACAATCAACTAGACATTTTTGGACAAATAAAGAAACAAAAAAAAAATTGAACAAAATAGTTATTAAGATATTTTTTATTTCTTTCTCATTGTCTTTCTAATTTTTCACAAATTGTATTCATCTCTCATTCTCATGTGTTTACTTTTTTTGTTTTTGAAGAAAAGAAAATTAGACACAAACTCATTATTTTATTATTTCTCATTTGTTTTCTTTCTTTTTTGAAAAAGAAGTAACTCTCTATCGTCTTACCTAATAATAAAATATTAGTTTAAGAGTTATTAACATAATTTTTTAACTTACAAACCTTTTACAAATTCATTTTTTATGAATATACAAGAAAAAAAATTATATTCTAATATTATTTTGAAAAAAAAAATATTTATACAGATGAAAAATAAAATAATAGATTTATTTTTTTAAATAATAAAAGGAAGCTATTCGTGAAGATGGGAACAAATACATTCCACTTCTTCATATATTTTGAAACATTATACTAATGGTCTAATCTAATAATTCAATCGTTGAGTTTAAAGAATTATTTTTTAAAACATTATACTGATAATCTAATTTAATAAACAAAAAATTATATTATTTTGCCTCCTCCAATATTTTTAGTCAAGATCCGCCATCGATTATGCAAATATTGTTTTAGCGTATTTGAAAAGAAAAACATATCTATCATTTTAAGATTGAACAAAAGAACCACATGACTCTAAGCTGTGTTTGTTTATTATGATTCACTATACCATATAGTGGGAAAAACGAATGTTTATCTTGTTTCCTTCTAACTATTTATGTGAAGAAATTTGCAGCATAAAAAGGAAGAAAATCTTCATATATTTATTGTCTCTTAAATCCATGTTGAACAGCAATACAATAAATTATTATGTAGAATTGTTTTCCACCGCCTTTTGTTGACCACCTGAAAATTATAATGAATGTATCTTAAAATAAAGTTCAAACCGAATACTAGTGCGAAAAGAGTCAATCATCCAAATTATTCTCTATTACGAAAATTCAAAATAATTTTCATCTAAAATTTCACACTTTATTTTAACGAAGAGTATTATTAATGCGTCCTAAATTATTTTTGTTAGTATCATTATAATAACTATATTGTTTATTAAATTTGACATTAATGGAAAATGGTAAAAACGCGTCTATAAATTATATTTTTTGCACTCGATTTCACTAATAAGTTAAAGTCACTAATATCATGATGATTTTATTTAAAAAAAATTGTCTCGATAAAAAACATGTTAATATAAATTACTTTTTTAAACTTAATTTTCAAGAAATATAAGATTTTTTTTAAACATCTGAAAATATGTATTTGTATTTAAAACAAAAATATACAATAACTTTTTTCTTTTATTTTTTCCTTGAAAAACAGCATAAAAATCATCTCAAATTATTTTTTTTCTTGTACTTTCATTATAAATTTAGGATGATAATAAGTCAACGGATAGATATATTAGTATTTATGTGAATTTGAATTCTTGGTTACTCTATTATATCTTGTGTCTTTATTGAGATGTTGGAAAGACAGTTTCTTTTGCAGTAATAAATGACAATATTTCAATTGCTTTTTTTCTTCTTCTGTTGCTACCACATCGTTATCTACTACTATATATGATAACCTACATTTTTTTTTTCTTGCAAATATTAGCGGTTGACAAAATAAATTCCATCGAATAATAAAAACGACGTCATTTTGTTATCACAATAAAAGAAAAAATCAACTTAGGAGGACACGACATGTACTACTAAGACGAAAGAATATGAATCCCATTTATATTTGTCTACAACATGTTTTCCTATTATAGATTTTATTAATACAAATCTATTGATATTTTTTAAAAGTAAATTAATCAGTCGTAAATACACACTAAAAGTATCATTTGACAATTGCGAATTTAATCTAGAAATATCTCCAATTGCATGTTTTTTAATCCTTGTATCAACAAAACAAATCATTAACAAGAGTCCATGAGGACAATTTTTCAATCATGATGTCAAAATTAAATGAAAAAAAAATGCTTAGAATTTTTTTTTGTGAATAAGAAGTTTAGTTATAAACTTATTTGTTTTAAATAATTTAATTAAGTGTTATGGGTCTATTCTATTTCTTGGGTATGTCCTGGTCCGTACCAATTGCAGCATTCTGAAGTCAAACTTACACACACTGTTACCAATTTCTTCAAACACTTTCTGTCTATTCTCTTTCACCCTATCACTATAACACGTATAAGCATTTTTTTTATTATTATATACAAGAAACTTGCACGCTTGCATGGCCTTCAATTCAATCTTTCATTTTTTTTTATACTCAATTAAAACGGATTTCTTTCCATAATAACGTGTTTAAATAAATTACTCTGACAGGTTTAATAGACTTTTCTTTACAAAACTTGAAAATGACTTTATTTATTTAAATGGATTTCTCAAAACACCTTAACCCGATTTTAATAACAAAAAAGTCAAACCAAATTAGATCCAATGAGATTAGGTAATATGTCTAATCTACTATCAATACACAACAAGAATGGACAATGGATGCAATAAATACAACAATGGTTGCAATAAAGAAGTTGTTGGTCTTTACTAACTCAGTTTAAAGTTTAAACTTCAATTACTTAAAAGTAGGAGGAAGAGAATAAAATTAAAAAATAAACTTGGTTCAAAAAAAAAATTATGTTTTACTCGTCGAATTTTTTTTCTTTTCTATTGAATAGAACCTAAAAGAAGGAGCATGTGAATGGAATAATCCATTGACTTTGTGTTTGTGTATGAATGATAGGATAAAGTTTTGTCAACCTTTTGGTTTCTTTTTATTTGTTTCCCAGCTGGAATATATGATTTTTATAATTTCTTTCATACCTGTATGTATCATATATGCATTCAATTCAAATTGTGACATGTGATGACAAAATGTGCGATCTTCGTACCTATCAATTTGACTGAACGAGATGCATGCCTATTTTTTTTTTTCTCTAAAATTTATTTTATGAATATGCTTAATGAATACTTTAATAATTTTAACGTTATTACAAGAAAATTACAAGAATATGTTACGTTATAAATATATAAATGCATTCTGAAAAAATAATAAATTGATTTTGTTTAAATACTGTTAAAAATTGGAAGTGGGCTTTCAATCCCTTTCTGTAAAATCTGTGTTCCCAAGGTTTAAGTAATGGGTCATTTTTTTTGTATAATCCAACTTAAAGGGCTTGATGTTGAAATGCAGGCCATTGCTAGCCTTGTATGGGTCTTTCTTCCTGCACCTCCAAAATTTCTTTCAATTCCCAAAAAACTCTTTGATCATTTAAGGAAACCCACAAACACCACAACCCCAAAATTATATCGACTTCCGGAAGTCAATATATCACCGAAAGTTGACTTTCAGAAGTCAAAATGTATCATCGGAAGTCGACTTTCGAAAGTCAAAATGTATCACCGGGAGTTAACTTCCGGAAGTAAAAAATTATCATTGGAAGTCGACTTCCGGAAGTCAAAAAACATTACGGAAGTCGACTTCCGTAAGTCAATAAATTTATGTTTTCTAACTTTTAATTGTTTTTTTAGTTTATTATTTTATTATTTTTTCAGTTATCTTTTTGATTTCCGGAAGACGACTTCCGGTAATGATTTTTGACTTCCGGAAGTCGACTTCCGAGGATATATTTTGACTTTCGGAAGTTATATATTTTGATTTCCGGAAATCGACATCCGGAAGTAATTTTGGGAGTGTGATGTCTGTGAGTTTTCTTAAATGGTCAAAGGGTTTTTTGGAAATTTAAAAAAAAAAATTGGAGATGCAGAAGAAATGCTTGGAGGTGTAGGAAGAAAGATCTCTTGTATTGTATATTTGCAAGGTGGGCTTAGATAGTTCAGTGCCGGCCCAACATACTCGTGTATTTTTCATATTTTACTAATATGTTTCCGTTTTTGTATTTTTTAAAAATATTTTTAATAGCCACTTTTTAAGTATGTTTTCTTCTTCGTTTCAATAAACTAATAATTGTTTATATAGACAAAAAAAGACTAACTTTAAAAATGTCAAAAGAATAACCACAATTAATTTTAAATTCAAGTTTTTTTGTTGATGTCAGTTAAAAAATATAGGTTTAATTATGCCTTTGTTCCATGTTAGAGTCAAAATCTCAAAATGGTACCCAAATTTTTACAAGTCTCAAAATGGTCCCTTTTTTGTTAAAACGTCTCACGTTTACCCTTTTCGTTAAGTTAAGGTTGACGCCGTTAGAGAGAGTGCCACGTGTTAGTTCCCCGATTTTTTGAATTTTTTATTATTTTTTTTTGAATTTTTTATTATTTTTTTGAACTTTTTTTAAAAAATCAAAAAATTGTCACGTGTCAAGCTGTCATCGTGCCACGTGGCAATGATAGAGTGACGTGGCAGTGACAGTGACACGTGTCAATATTATTTCAGATGTCATTTTCTTAGTCTCAATTTCGTCCCTTTATTTTAATTTGTCTCAATTTTTGTAAAAATGAGCAATTTTGTCCCTCTCCAAATTGAAATCAAATTTAATTTTATATAAATGTTATACAAATATTTTTATTAAATTTGATATTTTTATTCAAATTGATATTTTTATTATATATTTTTAACATAGCTAAGTTTATTTAAAATTATGTTTCACATTCAACTTTACTTAAAATTGTTTTCAAATTTTAAATTTATATTTGTTTTATTGTTACATGAACTAGTTAATTTATGAATTTTTTTCTATTAACAATATTTTCTATTAACAACTTTTAAACCATTTTAAATAAAGTTCAATGTAAAATATTAATTAAATGAACTTAATTTAGTTAAAAATATTTGCTTGAAATATCAATTTTGATGGAACTATTTGTGTACATTTATATAGAAATTAAATTTGATTTCAATTTGGAGAGGGACAAAATTGCTAATTTTTACAAAAATTGGGACTAAATTGAGACAAATTAAAATAAAGGGACCAAATTGAGACTAAA
>Ga0214543_1006353_pt1 | contig 21079 bp, 6 predicted proteins | sample CNSS2metaG_FD_160094 | JGI IMG/M metagenome (GOLD analysis project Ga0214543, IMG submission 160094) | Root nodule microbial communities from cowpea collected in UCLA plant growth center, Los Angeles, California, USA - CNSS2 | ecosystem: Host-associated > Plants > Roots > Nodule | place: USA...
ATATATATATATATATATATATATATTTTCATTGCATTGCATGGTGTTGTGAATAACAGTGGTATTGATAAGATAAGATTAGTATGGTAGTGATTGATAAAGGGTGCGTGTGAATTCACGTGAATTGATGTTTTTTTTTTATGTGTTAACAAACATTCATGTGATGAAAAGCTTCACATATGTTAGCAAAGACTAGGTGGTGTGTTTTTGACTGAAATATGAAATATGTGTGAGCGATATTGTCAAGTTGGTGGTCACAATCCACAACTTTTATTTGGCAGGGTCTCAATGATAGTTGTTGATTTTGTTCCCTTTTCCCTCCATAGGGACCCAAATCACCTTAGCATATATTCACCATTTTGTTTCCTAGCTTGGCTGCTACAATATCCATATCATAATTATAATTTAAATATATTTTGTTTCTTTGAACAAAAAATTTTAGAATAAAACTGATAAAAATTTCAAATTCAAAAAAAAGATAACAGTAATTATTAAAGTTATTTTATGTAAAAGTTAATTTTTAATAAATTATTTTATTTTTAGGTAAGTGTATAGGAAGAAACCTGTCTAAACATCATAAAAGTAAGTACGAGCAAGAAACTATTTTTGCTAAGATTTGCTTGATCTGTCACACATAAACTACTACGAGCAAGGTGTTTTAAATGGAATTCATGATTACAATTTTGTTACTGTTGCTCTATTATGGAATGTTATAGATAAATACAATGGATATATCTATAATTGCATTTCACAAAGTAAACACTTGTAAGAGTGGCTAAAATCGTTGTAATTAAGGTGAAGGGCAATTATGTCATACGGTTAAAATGATGTGATACTAATCGAGGTTTTAATCAAGGTTTTCTTGGTATATTTAACACATAAAATTATAACTTATTTTCTCAAGTAAAAATTATAACTTATTTTCTTGAGAAAAATTTCTCATTCAATCAAATGAGAGTTTCCTCACAGTAGAGTTTTTGTGGTTAAGAAAGTATTTTTTATTTTATAGTTGACATATTTTAGAGTTTAGTAGTGCTTATATTTACATATATTAGACGAAAATATTTAAAGGGGATATTTTATTAAAGTAGGCATTGATATGGTGTTAAGATATTATGTAGTGAAGTCCTAATATAGGTTTTATATAGAAGACACTAATACTCAATTACATGTCAGAAGATATTAATACTTAAGTAAAAGTATAAATATATCAATTGTAATTATTCAAGAGTAAGAGAAATTGTCGGACTTCTAAATTTCTCCACAAGTATATGTGTATTCAAATCTAATAATATTTTGAAAACAATACATCTTTATTCAATTCATGTAATGTTTAATGTAACTTAAAATTAAAACTTTTTAATATTATTTATATAATTAATTAATTATTTTTTGTGTAACAGAAACATTAATTTACCATTTTGTTTTATTTTATTATTGTAATCTTATTGTTACAATGCTGAAAAAAAAAAGTTTAATAGAAGAATCTATTAAATTTAAAGAAATAATGAATAGCTATTTAATCACCCATTAAATAAATGTGTAGATATGATTTAATTGTTTTATTTTTCTATTTTGTGATTATAAAATTTGATGGATTTATTTATATACAGAAGGAACGGATAATAAATAACAATTTGTGAAATAAAATAATGATGATTATGATGCCTCTTTTCCTCTGATTGCTTTCCGCCACACATTTTCATTTTGATGAACTTATCAATTATGGACTAGTTTTTTTTTCTTTCAAAAACTTAGTATTACTGAAATATACAATATCAAACCAAAATTTAAAATTTTGCATCAAATCCACATTCTGACTATTTTACATGTGTAACTATAAAAATATTTTGATGCTCAATAATCATATTTATTAGGAATTAAGAAGTCTAATAATTATGATTCTTACATTAGTGTCTAAATTGTTATTTAATCTGTTATTAGGTTACATGATCTAAAAAGAGTAATATAATATTATTTTCATAAAAATTATTTAAATTTGAAAAATTTAGATTGACACCCTCTTTAAGAAAATGTTTTTATGAATAATTTGATAAACTGTATTTTTAGAAAATATTAGTTTCTAAGGAAGTTAATTTTAAGAATAGACTAAACATGAGGACATATTTTTCAGTTTTGAAATTTTAAAAATTTAAAAGTTTAAAGATGGGATAAATAAAACTCTTATATATTTTTAGTAAATTACAATTTTGTCCATTGATGATGCAAAGACAATTATTATATTAGAAAAAAAGGGAGATTAGTCACTCTTAACTGGCTGGCAGCAGCATTTCTATGATAAGACAACTTTTTTGTTCAATTAATTACAATCAAGTCACTGAGAAAATAAGTTTCAAATCATAAAGTTATATATTACCTGTGTTTTAATAGTATAAATCAAACAAGATAATTCACTTCATTGTAAAAATCTGTTTAGATAAATCTATCATCAATAAAAAATATCTTTTTATAAATTACCACTAATTTATGTATAAATTAGTTTATAAATTGTGAAAAATTATTTTATATTTTATATAAATGCTTACCCAAAAAAAGCTATACCAAATTGAAATATAGTATCACAAGCTTCCCAAATTTCAAAATATGAATTCTTCTCAGAATATTGATAAATTTGTTAAGGTACGAAATCAACTAAATGAAAAAGATAGGAGCGGAAAAATTTCTGGTTATACTTTTCTTTTACTACAAGTGCTTCATATATTTATTTGAATGTCTAAATTTACAATTGTATTATATTTAAAAATTTTAAAATAAAAAAATTTGGTGAATCACTTACTCTTTATTTAATTATAAAATAAAAAAATTTAGTAATTGATCGTAATTGATACTTTTGATACTTTATATAATTATACAACACTGTAGCAGATTTAGTTAGCAGGTCTTTGCTATCCTCAACCCCTGTATCCATTATAAATACACCAATATTTTCATTCTCAGTCTCATTATATGCAACTTTTTTATCTGTGCTCCATTGTCTTCCTCTGTCTTCATTCTTTTTTCTTCTTCTTGTTCAAACACAACTAATTCCCTCTTTTCTTAGTTTTTGTGTAAAAGATGGGTGGAAGTTCTCCTTGCGCCTCTTGCAAATTGTTGAGACGCAGGTGCTCAAAAGATTGCATCTTCGCTCCGTATTTTCCCTCTGATGAACCTCAAAAGTTTGCCATTGTTCACAAGGTTTTTGGTGCTAGCAATGTTAGCAAAATGTTGCAGGTATTTCTTTCTCACTCTTCTTTTTGCATTCCTTTAGTACTGAAATAAAAACCCTTTTTAGATATGAGAGATTCAAGTACTATTTGCTAATATAAGTGAAAAAAAATACAACCTTTAGCATTTAACTGTATCTGTTCTTCAGAGTTATCAGAGTTATCAGTGGTGAAAAAGGTTTTTCAGAAGATTCGCAGAGAGTTCTAAATGGTTGTTTCTTATGCAATGTTTCAGGAACTTCCTGTTCATCAAAGAGCAGATGCAGTGAGTAGTTTAGTGTATGAAGCAAGTGCAAGAGTGAGAGATCCTGTGTATGGTTGCGTTGGAGCCATTTCCTATCTGCAAAATCAAGTTGCTGATCTTCAAATGCAGCTTGCAGTTGCTCAAGCAGAGATACTCTGCATTCAGATGAAAAATGAATCACTGATACCACCCTCAGAAACTGATCTACACCAGAAGTCTTATCTTCTTCAGAATAATTTCCCTCACTTACTAGATTTTAACACTTCCAACAGTGTAGTTCACTGTTCCCCTAATCATGTTACACAATGAAATTATTTCTGGAATGAAAATTGTTCAAATGTTTGTTTGTTTCTTTGTCTTTTCTGTGTATTTTGGAGACAGATTTTTAAGGACCAAAGTTGACTCTAGTACTTAATTAAGGTGTTTTTATATTAAGTTGTTAATGCACCAAGTAAAGACAAAGTGCGTGGTGGCTTGTAGAATTGGCAGACATTCTTATCATTTTATATACAGAAGCTACCTTACTATCTGGAAACAAAAACAAAGTTCTCATATACATTACAACCTTTTGTTTTTCTCATTAGAAGCATTTAGGTTTCTTTAGATGGAACAAGTATTGCACAGGAATCATTTTAACAGGAAGAATCTTTGATTATTTAATTCCTTTTTTATATATATATATATATATATATATATATATATATTTAATTCTTCATGTATATAGTAATTTATGTTTTGTCATACTGAAGTAGAAGAAAGAAGATGGAAGGAGAGATAGAAGGAAGGACAGTGATCTATTAGGTTTAGGGGTAGAGAAGTGTTCTACCTGATTTTTTTTTCCCCATAAGAATAGAATGAAAAGACTTGGAAATATATTATTAAAAAATAATCTATAAATAGTGCATATAATAATATATTTTTTATAAAATATTTGATATTTTTAAACTTTAATTTTATTATAAAAGATTCATATTTTTTGTTTATTTTAGTTTTAAATAAAAAATTCAAAATATTTTTTATTTTATTTTATTTAATCATACTTTATTTTATTATTTAATTTTTATTCAAAACATAGTTAAACATAAAAATGTTTATATTTTACATCATTATATGGGTTGGGTTCAGGATATGTTTCATAATTTTTTTAAGTTAAGTTAAATTATTATTTATTTATTTCTTAATTAGTTATATAAACAAGAGAATTTTTACTTCATAATTTCATTAACATTTGAATATTTTTAATTAATATTAAATATAAAAATATTTGTAAATTAGTGTGATTTATATATAACAGATTAATTTTATTATCACTAAAATATTTTTTTTTCAAATTAATTAATTTTATATAATATTTAAAATTTCATTTATATAATTTTGTAAAACATAATTATGCATTATATAATTATTTACAAGTTCACACATCTTATGATAACACTTAAGTTGTTTATACTGTTTGACACATATTTTTGCTCTGATGTCGATTGAAAAAACAGTTTTGACAATAAAAATATTAACGTAATTAGATTAAAAAGAATATATATTTTAAGTTTGAGAACCAAATATATTATAGTATTAAAAAATGAAAAAATTTAATTTTGCTTCAAAATTTAAGGAATAAAAGCATTAATTTTATAATTTTATCTTTGTACATTTGTTTTCTTAAGATATTTTTTTAATTGGGTAATCTGGATTTTAGTTTTGTACAACATTTTTTTGTATTAAATTTTTTTATTTTTTATATGATAACATCTTATTGTGTTATAACACGGCAATCTAATTCATTGTTAAACTTGATAGTAAATGTTTAACAAAAGTTTATTAAAATAGAATTAATTAAGATTTTGAAATTAATTAAACCTGGTTGTAGCTGAGTGAGTTTTATTTCTGGTTGGGGTTCACTAGACAAGAAAGAAATTCGTTGGATGAGTGTGTGATGGTTGAATGATATGTTATAATGAAAATATATATTTCATTAGTGATTATGATGTTAATTGATTATAGTATGACTTAAATGTTGATGTAGTACAGAAGGAAGATGATTTAGTATTAGTGAAGAATGTAGATTGCATAGAGAATGGATTTTTATGCCATGCAACTATTGGATTGATTGTTTTATTTTATGAATGGACATGTTGTATGAATGAGAAGGGAAAAATTGTTTCACTGATGATGATGATAATTTTCTGTTTGTTGAAAGTTTCACATTAACTAAAGATAAGACCAATTCACAATATATAAGTGGGTATAATTTTCACCTTATAAAATCGGTTTTGTGTTGAATTATATATATATAATTCATATATTACTACTCAATACATAAATTCAATCAATTGTTTACCTATCATCACTTCAAATTTCATGTATTTCATTAATGATGTCATTTAAATCATAAAAAATATATTGAAAAGATTAACAATTCATCATTTATCCCATTATAATAGTATTTCAATATAATAGATTGCTAAAATATAACAATTAATTGAAATGTAAACTATCATTCAGAGACAGTTGAATATATGCCATTTAAAGTCTAGATGATATTGTCACTGCTCAACCACCCTCTCTTCAGGTTGTACAAATTATTTAACCACAAAAATTAATACATCATCGTGCATAAATGTATAGATTGTGCCAAAACTTAATATTCTATGTGATTTCAAATACTTAACTTCATTAAACTACAACTTAATATTATAAACATTGATCATATAAAATATGATTTACACTTCAAAACAAAATAATGAGTTCTGAGCCTATAACACCAAGGTTCAGTTGATATTATACAATATTATATTCATCCAATTATAAATCTTATAACAAATAAAAGCACGATTCCCACCATTTTCTTTCCTCCAACATAATTTTTCAATAAATTCAAAAATTTCATCAAAATTATCTCAACCTTAAGTTTTGTAAGTTCAAAGAGTTCAAACAAAACACATGACTCAGCTTTATCATCAAATTCAACTATCTGAGATTCTTTGTTCAAACTTAATCTACCATTTATTTCAAATTCCACAATCAGACAATATGCAATTAATTATTCCACCTTTTCAAACCACTTTAAACACAATTCTTAGGACTAAATTATCATTTAAATCTTACAATACTAAAATAAGGCATTTTCCCGTTACTTAGAGAATCGTTTGAGCTACAAAGAAACATCATCAATAAAAATTTCAACGTTCTGCATATCTAAATTACATAATCAAATACAACTAAATTTCAATAAAAAAACAAGTTAATAGATTCACTTTATTATATTAAGCAAACCAAGATAGATATCTATCCTAAGTAAAAAAGATGAATACTAGATTCTTAGAGCAATATGATTTGAAAGTTAATAACATGGTAACATAGACACCATTCTCACTCACCAACTACTACGATGTGGAGTTGTAACTAAAAAAAGATAAGAACTAGAATGATCATTTAAGAGAGATGTTAGAGAGAAGAAAAACTTAGAAAGAGAGAAAAATTACATGCACAAAGGAGAGATAATATGAGAGGGATTTACAAAGGTTTTTCACATAGTTGGGAAGTTTTAACCTCCAATATTTTTGGATATTTAATTTGTTTCCAATTTTGTCAATTATAACGAGAAGTTGTAAAAAATGTATAGTGTGGTATGATGAAAGAGAGGGGAACAAATTGAAAACTAAGAATACTAGTTTTTCATACTCAATTATAAAAGAAAATATTGATTTTGGATTAAATAATTGTAAGCCCCTTTTTCAGTGTTATAAAGTTTTGGGCCTGGCCTTTTCGGAGGCCCAAGGCCAGCCCTACAGTAGGACCCCTATACCCTATTCTGTTTACTCATTTTGCTCTGGTCTCTCTTACAGAAGTAGCTCTCTTCTTCCTCTCAAATCCCCAGCAAAGTGCTCTGCTAGGGCACAACTCTCGTTCATCTTCGAGCTAGCAGGTCCTTCTCACCTTCAACCTTCTGCTCTAGCCCCTGGAGCTGACGTACTTCCTAGTTGCGAGTCTATTGTGTTTTAGCACCTAAACAAGGTAAGGGGAGCTAGATCTGTGGTCTTTGTTGCATGCATTGGATTTCTTCTCTATTTTTCGCTTGAAATGGATTAAATGTGCTTGGGCTCGTATCTGAATGTTTGGTATGGTTATGTTTGGCTGATTTTTGGTTTTGCATGCGTGGAGCAGCGACGAGAGCTGATATTCTCGCCCAAGCGAACTTGTTTCGCCTAGGCGAGAATAGCAGAAACTCGCCCTGGTTCTGCTTGAGCTCCTCGCCCAGGCGACCAAATATGGTTTTTGAGCGATGCACGTCTCGCTCAGGCGAGAACGGCTCGCCTAGGCGAGTCCTCGAGGAGACCAGTGGTGCTCTCTTTGGAAACTCTCGTTCAGGCGAGAGGTTTTAACTTTGGGCGAAGAGTGACCTCGCCCAGGCGAGAGCTCGCAGAGGCCCCTGTTGCAGAGCTCGCTCAGGCGACCTTGCCTAGCTTAGGCGAGACTGTTGTGTAGCTTGAGCGAAGGCATTTAGCCTAAGCGAGAAAAAGGGTCAGATTTTGGATCTATTTCCCTTGTTTATCTGTGGTTTGGCTATATGATTAAATATGCATGTTTACCTGATATATATATACACGGTAGTTGGTCTGTTTGGTATGAGTGATGGCATGGAATTGTACATGATGGTTGGGTGAAATGAAAATTTAATGTATGAGATGAAAATGGTGGTTGCGGTATGGGAAACATGAAATTTGTATGTGATAGGCGTAATTCCATGAGTCTCGTGGGGAGATCTCATGGTGGTGTGTAGTGTATATATTAAGATATGGATTCAAGTAAGGATTGCATCCTGAAACTCTAAAGGGCCAGTGAGTCTCAAGTAGAGCAAACTGATCCAAGTGGTGAGAGTAGCGGTAGGCCCTAGTCTCTGGCAGGATAATGGCCCTAGACATTTAAAGGCTAACCGTGTGCGTGGTAGGGTGAAACCCATTGGCAATGGCTCTGCAGAGCAGTAGAGGCCACCACAAGTGCAAGCGTCCAGTGAATCCGATCTTAGTATATTTATCCGGATAATTGAGTCATAGTGTCCTGCTTGTTTGCTATAACATGATGTTCTGTGCCTGTTGGGTTGCATGTTAAGGAATGTTTAAGTACTTGTCGGTTGTATCATGATAAGATTAAATTACACTAGCTTACCCTTGCATTTCTGTTTATGTTCCTGTTGTGTTTTCTCTTTTGCGATGATCACCCTTGGTGGGAGCAGATGGAGGAAATTCTGGGAGTAGACCCGGTGGTAGCAGTGGTGCAGCTTAGGGGATCTGTCTGTGTGACTCTCAGAATCAGTCTATGGCCCTAAGTGCCTTTTTGTAATCTCATGCTCTAGAGGAGCATCACCTTTTGTGAAACTGTTAACTTTCTCTTAGGTTGTTTATAGCATGGTGGTATGCCTAAATTTGTTTTCACAATATACTTCTGGATGACTGTAACAGTTACCTTTTCTACGTTTATGTTCATCTGAGTGCTTCTCGTTACTATAATTTTGTGATGCTTTATTTAATAGTTTAATCTATTGATAATGGGATGTCACAATAATAATTTATGATATTGACATAATTTTTTTTCAAGACTATAATTTATTAGATGTCCTTTATAATATATTAAAATTAAATATTTATATTATTTTAATTATTATAACAATAAATAAAATATTAATATTGCTCTTAACATTAATAATAATTTGTTCTGTCTTAGATTTTTTATTAATTTAAAATCATAATACATTATAAAACAACAAAAACAATAAAATGTAATTAATAATACTATAAAATAATAGTATTATCAACAAATTTGTCATGACATAATAAATTTTGTTAAAATATATGATCTACCTATGGATTTTTATTGATGGTTGTTATAGGTAATTTTAATATTACATTTTTACTCACAGAATTATAATAGTAATTAATTTTATATTACTGACAAATAGTTTTGTTAATAATAATATCTACATTATAAGCATTCATCAGTAACATCGTATATATTTATATATTATATTTTTGACGAATATCTCGATCAATAAGGTTTAAGTCAAACAAATTTATTGGTAAATTTGTTGGAAATACCGAATAACATTTTATACTTTTACTAATTTGGTACTAGTGACATAAATGTTTATTATGGTGAGACATGCATTTTTTAACATCAAGAAAAAAAAAAGCTTAATAGAAGAAAAAAAATGAACATTTAAAAATGTAAAAAGTTAAATTTAAAATAAGCTTGCATAGAGTATACAAAAAAAATGTTCTACAAAACAAAAGCAGTAATAAATTTATTTGATGAAATTCAAATATTGGCGGATTTAAATTAAAATAATATTATAAATGAATAATTAATGAAAAAATAATGTCGATTATTCTAGTGTTGGTTCTTGGTTGCACATGTACAGAAGACATTTAGGTCGGTGACTATATAAAATATTTATATGTGAATGTTTAGATGTTTATGTATGGTTTAGTTATTTAATAAGGTAATTTAAAAAGGTTCAATTAAAAAAATAAACCAGTAAGTAGTGGGATTTACTTAACTTTTGGTGCTTAAAGATGAAACGGAAAACACATGGATAATACTTCCTTTTTAAAAGTAAAACGTTAGTTGAGTTACTTTTGATTTTAAAAGATAAAGAAGGTTAAGGCAAGTAAGAGGGCATGTAATTGTTATTGTACATTATTATAGTACATAAAATATTTCTTTAAATAAATTGTTTTACTATTAATATAAAATAGTTCAAACACTTATATTTTAAAGAAAGTATTAAAGTAAAACTAAGTTGAAAAACTCGAAATACAACCTCAAATTGACTTAAAATATCCATCAAATTTTATTTTAAATTTAAACACGTCAACATCAACTTTAGTTTGGGTAACTGAAATTGATCGTTGTCACCCCCAATTTCTTAATTTATTTATTAAAATATTTTTATACTAAATAATTTAAATTTATTTCAATTTTAATACACTACGAGTGTACACATTTTTACAAATTTGTTATAATATAAATTTTAAAATACTTATAATGGAATTTTTTTTTATCAAACATCATATTACTGCATTTAAACACCTCAATAGTAGAAAATTAATATTTTATGAACATTTTTATATCTTAATTCAATAAAATGTTTTTATAGAAAAAATGTTTATAGAAAATAAAGTTTTTGTAATGTTGTTAAGGAGGGGACTTTATTTTTATATCTTAATTCAATAAAATGTTTTTATAGAAAAAATATTAATAAAAAATAAATATACTTTGTAATGTTATTAAGAATATAATTTTAGATATAATTCAACTTTATGCGGTCCCACATTAAGTGATACGATAGATTCTATTGTGGGTGATATAATAGGTTTAAAATAATATATTTCAATAGAATAAGTTTAAATTTATGACTCTTATATCATGTTAAAAAATAAACTTTAATATATTATTGTTATATAATAAATAGTAAGATATTTTTATGAATATGAAAATTTTGGTGTAGGATTAGAATTTGAACTCTTCGTTGATTTTTTTATTATTATTCATTGTATTTTCAAAATGTATTGAACTGATTTTGAAATTTTAAAATATATTAAAAGAATTAAAACATTAATATAATGTATTTTTAGTACTACCAAAAATTTCAATAAAAAATATAGATTTGTAGGATTATATTTTAATAGTTTCTTCTTCTTTTTTACCTTCATACTCTATTATTTCAATGAAACAAAAACATTAAATTTTAATAGTCAGTGATTCACTATTTTTTTCTTTTCTTTCATCTATAACTTATTTATTTTTTTCATAAGATGCAAATATATAAGCTCAAAACTCATGATAGAATACCTAAAGTAAAATAAGAATGCCATAAATAAAAAAATAAAAATTAGAACATACAATGACTTTACACCTTTTATTAAAAGTTAGATATCATTTAGTTCCCACTTTTCTTTTAAACTTTACCGTACCATTTAGGTAAGCTGACGAACACAAGCAATCACAGACACAGTGGAAGCTGGTGCGAAGTTTAAAATTAGATTAACTAATATTTCAGCGTGAGTTCCAGAAAATAATGTGAATTCAAGCGAACACTAATATAATAATTTAAGTATTAACTACTTGATTATAAAAAGGCGAATGCTTGATTCAATGATTGAGCTACTGATTAAAGGTTAAACACATGATTTTGGTTAAAACACGTTATTAAGTGCCAACAGCTTTAAATTAAAACCAGTTGGTTTTGGGACCCTTAAGGATCTTAATTAAGATTCAATTATTTGTGACGCATGTGAAAATAAAGCTTTACTGTAGAGAAAATAAAACCTAATTCTTGCTTCAAATAGTTCTGTTCCACCACCAAAATAATGAATTTTTTTTTTTTTTGAAAACGGATTTGTTTTAAGTTTCAGTAAAATTTGAAATTAGTCTCTCTTAAAATTTTTTAATCAATTTAGTTATTCATCTTTAAAAATGCGTGAATTTAGTCCTTTTAACCAAATTTTGTTAAGTTCTTTCAAACGCATTTCATGATAGTATTTGAATTGTTTACACCATTTGACACATTTTCGCTTTAATGTTAATTCAAATATTATCATAAAATGCGTTTAAAATGTCAAATAAAATTAACAAAATTTGATAAAAAGGATTACATTCACGTATTTCTAAAGATAAAAGACTAAATTAGTATAAAGTTTCGAAAAATGATTTAATTCCAAAATTTACTGAAACTTGAGGAATTAAAAACATATTTAACCCTTGTTTTAAATACGTAGACAATGTAAACATAAAAATTATGCAGCTACTTAATTATTTCTTTTAAAATAAATCTTATATATTATGAAAATTTTAAATATGAAGCCTCACAATAAGACTACATAAGAGAAAATGCAAACTCTAGTTGTTGACCTTGTTTTTTGGACTTTTCATTATTCATGGAATTAGACGGAGAAATTTGTAGTAAGAGTTAAAAGATACTGAATTATATATGACAGAAGTTGAATGCAACACCATGAAAAGAAATTTAAAATACACAGTAAATGACAAATATGTATAAATATGAAATTCTTTCTCTTTGTGGAGACAAAGAAAGTGATGCTGAACTCATAAAAAAAAAATAACAGTGGGAACCACATTTATATTTTGAGGGCTCGAGGACAATACTTCCAAAACAAGTTTTTGTTTTAGACTTCAGATGCCACTAACCTACCACCCTCTTCCCCAGTTACCTTATCTTTGACTTTCTTTTTTATTCTTACACTAATTTAAAGTCAAAGTAAGATTTTATGGAACTGTTTCATCACCAAACAAATTACCATTATGCAAAGAAAAGGCTACACTATATTGAACTCCAAGCTATTCTCATACCTATTAATTTTTTTTTTTGTGGGGTCGCCATATGTTGTGAAAATTCAAATGTTTAAAGTTGTGCAGCTTGGAGCATTGAACCTCATGGTTGCTGTTTTCTAGTCTTTGGGAAACCATTGTTACCCTAATTCTGATGTGTATTATGCTATGTTAACAAAGTTGAAAATTGTAGGATAATAGTGTTTTGAGTCTTGTTAAGATTGACCTAGGTTCTGGTTAATTAATTACTAATTGGAAAGTTTCTTATCTTGTAACAACTATCCTTGGAACACTAATTCGTGATTGTCATTCTTTTATAACTGGAAAATGCACACAATATCCGACTAATCTACTAGATTAAATAAATAAACAAGCACTCGGCATCATAAACAGTTTCATTGACTTCAAAGGTATCACTTAAGTATACTCTATATTGTGTTGACCGGTTGGAGGGTTGGGTCATGATTAGACCTACCTTGATCAAAGTCTCATGAATCCACCGATCAGTTGACGAACAAGAACATTGAATAAGGAGCAATACAGGAAGGATAATTGACTTTCGTATCATGTTGAGAAATGAATTTTAAGTCTAATTCGATCTAACAAAACTAGCTTGTAAGGTACGATTTGTACTTTTTTATATATTATAAATTGACCTTATCTCTAGTCGACGTACAAGACCAATAAACTTTGGATGACTTTAATATCATCTTAAGAAGTGAACTTAAACCTAACCTAACCTTACAAACCTACTTGTGAGATGATTTTTGAATTCACTTTTTATCTTTGGTGGGATTTCCAACCATTTGTACAAAAATTATGAACTTGAAAGTAGCAACTTATGCAATGCCAAATCCAAAATACAAGATGTATAATTCCTTGATGACAATTTGTTGACCTTTTATCTCTTATTCTGGCATGTCCGAAATACAAGATGTATACTTCCTTAATGACAATTTAGGGACCTTTTACCTCCAATTGATAAAATGGAGACTCTGCTAAATTTTGATTTGTGCCATCAAAACCGAAGACTTGTATGATAAATTTGAGACTAGAAACGCTAGGAGGAACTTTGAGCTCAGAAACATAGAAACAGTTTACATGTGCTACCCCAAGATACTCCTGCACATGTTCTGATGCTGTGCTTTGATTACCATCTGCTACCTTTGGCAGTTTCTGCACATACACATTGTAGTGTTGAAATACAAACTTTTTTCCTTCTTTCAGCTTCCATGAAATTTTAACACTGAGGATCCTTGAATCCTGAGGAGGATGAGAAGTCCAATTGATGAATTCACCATCAACTAGCCATAAGGAAGAAACTGGAAAATCTGGCTTATAGTTGGAAGTCTTGACTGTGACATGACCAAGAACAGCAAAATAATCAGTTGAGGAAGCCACAGCAGCATGATCAGGACCTAATGGTCTTGATTTCAGTCCCATTTCTCTGGGTGGAACCTTTGGCCTGTAGCACAAAGCATGGATTTCTGTCAGAACGTATCCCTTCATTTCAATGGCACCTTCATTTATAACCCATCCAGGGGCCTTTCCCTTGTGTTCATTTGTTGTGACTACTTTGGTAAATGCACTTGACACATCATCCATTATTCCTTGTGAAGTGAGTAGCACAGACATTGATTTGTTCACAGTAGAGGTGAACTTGAGCACGATTCCCAGAGAAGAATTGCTATCAGATTTCACCTGCATTTGCCACAGACTTCATCTGTCAACTTGAATTCAAAGCAAGCAAGTTATATTTCTTTGTGTTAATCTTATTTCTCTGTTAATAAACTGATTCTTGAGAGTAAAAACGGTAATGTTTTTAATTAATAATACGTTTTTTCTAACAAATTCAAAGATAGATTGAGGAGCAGTTTGTTCAACAACAGGTGAAAGATGGCTTACAGAATAAAAGAAGTGGATGAGCGATTCGCTTAAAATGAACTCTCCTTCATAGATTCTCCTCATGAATTTAGTATCCTTTTCAAGAGATCCTTTGAATGTAATGTTTCCCCCTCCACTATATGATGCTTCTTTCAAGCTACATTATAAGCATCACAACAAATACTTGAGATGGTGTCTTAGTCTTTTGTATGGTTTGCCAATGACTCGTTAGTGTTCAATCTCCAATAGAAAACTCGACATTAATTATATGAAATATTCAATATACAACTGGGATTTCTAGCTAAAGAAAATTATAAAACATCACTTACTCTACAAGAAGTTGAATAGGATTTGTACTAGAATCAGCAAACTCAAGGAGTGGCTGCACACAAATTTGTGAGTTAGGGTATAACTAAAGTAAGTAGTACTATAATAGTATAAGAAATGAACCCAATGAAGCATCATGGTTAACAAAAATGGCTGATATATTGTATGTCATTACAGGAAAACAAATTTGTCATTCAATCATGCATTTCAAATGTAATGTTTAGAGCCAACAAGAAGAAAATGTCTTAATGAAATGTATACCTGAATGCCTTGGGAAGAAATATTACACCAAGTAGCCTCTGATATTTGATCTCCATCAACTGAAATATGAAAACCGCGTCCCTGAAAGTAAAGAATGGCAAAATAAGCTACAGCCATTGTCTACTCAGTTAAGCTAAAGCCAAAAAGGTGAAAAATAAAGAAAGCTCCCTTTTTTATGATGTTAAAATCACCATATTCATTCATCATCTGCCTCTGAGAGTTCACATTTTACTCTTAGAATTCTTTCTAATGAAATCAAATAACAAGGAAATCCGAGCAACTATTACAGTTCTTAACCTGATCAAAATTTGTGTAGAAGGGTAATGTTCTAAGATACTTTCGCACTATGCCCCAAGATTTTTCCACGAGACTCCACCAACTGCAATGCCAAATGCATGGCCATGATTATGGTGTCAATACTTTACCATTGACATAAAAGAAAATTAGCCTATATGAAACAGAAAGAAAACTACTTGATTTGTTTCTTAGTAATGCCTGAGTTTTGGTGAATCCTGTAAAGAAAGGGAAACAATGTTGGCAAATTTATATTACCGATTCTGTGCAGTTTCAAAATCTGGTGCTTGCTTAGTCTCGTAGACCCATCCAGGAGCAAATATTGCAGCAGAAACATCACCTTTTCTTACTACATCAAGAGCTCGGTTTGTCTGTCATGTCCGTAATATAAAAAATTGAGTTCCAAAGAAGTTTCAAACTAGGACAATGAAACATAACTCGCAGCTATGAAATAAAAATGTATCATACATTCCACTGTCCACCACCATATGTTCCCCTTCCAAATACATCAATCCCCATGTACACATCAAACTTTCTATCACCAGCAACAGAACCAGATCGACTTGGATAGTTTTCCTGCATGGTATTCATATAATAATAATAACAAAATTAACACCAGAAAGCATTAATCGACTAAATAAACAACAGTAGTGCATTATCATGCCAGGGGAATATAAGCAATACCTCCCATTCATAGTTTGCAAATAGCCCATCACATAGATCAAAGAAAGGTCTATTAAGTTCATTTAGTTCATTTTGATAATATAGATCACCTTCGATAGTGACACTGTCATACCTGCATGATCAAGCAAGTACATAATAAAAGTCAATTTCTTGAACCTTCCATTTCAGTAAAAAAAGAAAATCCGCAAGAATTGTTTTGTGTCTTCATATTCTCACCATATCACTAGCGATCCAGGCACTGAAGAATGTGTTGTTAATGATAAATGGCTGATAAACTCTTTCAAATTAGGAATCTGTTTTGGTTGCAATTCTACCTCCATATTCAACTGCAATTGAGTAGTAGTATTTGAATCGTTGAAAAGAACAACAGAAAAAAAACATTGCTGCAAGGTAGCAGACAGACTAATTATGTATCTATCTTTAGTGTGTATAAAAAGTAAGTTATTACAAGCTTTATTTACAGCACAAACACTATATTTCGTTGCAGCAAAATTCATGTATTGTGTTCCAAATTCATAAATATTAAAACCTAGGCAAGAAAAAAATAGTCAATAGATGTTTATACAAACTCAAATAGTACCCAACAGAGATGAAAACTTGTTTACCAGCCACCCATCAAAGCCTAACTTAAAAGCCAGCTCTGCCAAGCGTTCTGCATACATTCGAGCAGACTCCTTTGTTGAAAGCAGTTTTTCACAGATAGCACTTCCCTTCTCTGACTCAGTGATAAAACTCCCCAACACCTAAGAGATTAAGGGTACAATTACAACAAACAAAGTTCATAACTCTGATATCATGTTAAGAAGTAGATTTCAAGTCTAACTCAACTTTATGAATTCAATTTATAAAGTGAAGTTTGCAACTAGTTATATATTATGAAATTATTTTATGTTTAATCGATACAAGATTTTCAACTATTGTACCTTAACACCATGACGATGAGCTGCATTAGTCCAAGAAGGAGGAGGGAGTGTGACAAGGTTGTGAGAGAAGTAGACGAACACATCTATCAAATGCCAATGCCATATGGCATATGCATCTGCATTGGTTCCTCCTTGGACCCATTTATCATCCAAGTACCCTCCAGCCATATCATGGCACACAAGTATTCTTCTTCGATCAGGTAATGGTGCAGAATAGCCAGTTTCGATGGGAACTGAAGCTTTGTTAAAAGGGTAGTGAAAGGATTGATAGTAGGAGCCTGATTCCAGGTCCTGGAGTTCATGGATTGGATATGATATGGGCAATGAGGGCTGCTTAGGATCAAACTTGGACTTAGACATTGTTAGATAATGGTATGTTGTTTGTAGAAGAACGGAGTGTGTTTGGACTAAGAATGTGGACAAGTTATGTATGGAGTCGAAGAACTAAGTTATCAACACGGCAACACCAAGTCAGTCACCGTTTACTTGCATTGACTCCATGTGTCATGATGTTGATAACATTTATAGTCAATCTACAAACTTCAAAAGTTGCCTAATAATTTCCATATACCAATCTTCATAGCAATCACTACTTAGTACTTAGTAGTACGCTTCTTAAATTTTCCTACTTTTAATAATAATAATAATAATTAAAAAGGAACTGGGTTGATTTATTCCTTGGCATCCGAACAACACACCCCTTTTGTCGGACCTTACCTTTTAAGTACAAGGGGTTAGAGTTACAGATACAGAGAATTTTAAAAAAGAATCGCTTACCTAGTAAAGCACAATCCGATAATATATTTATAACTATTAATTTATTTCATATGACAATAATAAATACATAAAAATGTATATTTTATACGTTTATAAGACATTGTATAATTGAATGGGATTATAATTTTCTTCCATTCAAACAACTCCACTCTTCATTCTATTGTTTCTCATTTCCTTCCCTTTAACAGAATGGAAATTAAATTTGGGAGTGATGCAAACATTCTAAAACAAAATATCAAATTTCTATATGATCGTAAACCTGATGCATTAGCTATATATTTTAAAGTAATTATGATTAAATAATAAAATGACAAATATTGTCATCTACCAAGCAAGATTAGAAAGCAAAAGATAAATAATGGTGATTCTTCTTTTAAAAGGCAAAAAGATAAAGGAGAAAGCAAAAGATAAATAACAGTGATTCATCTTTTAAAAGGGAAAAATAAATAAAGGATTAATTATACATGTATATTTTACTTTAAAAACTTTATGTTAAAGTGACAAATATTGCACATGTTTATTAATAATAAAAAGAAGAAGAAAACTATTGTGAGCAACTCAACTTAATTTTACATATTTTACACAATTTAAGTGTTTGATTTCATATTTAAAATATGAGATTTAAAATTTACATATTTTACAATAATTAGATTTCGCGTTTAAAGTCTTGAATTTAAACTTGAGACATAAAGAGTAAAAATCATTGAATCAACTAGAAAAGGAAATAAAGGAATGAAAAGAAAAAGATTGTGAAATAAAAAGTTAAGAATAACTAAACCCAACCATATCATTAGGAAACAGAAAAAGTTAATAAATAATCTTAGTAAAAGAAAACGACAAGAATATAGTTAAAGTTATCATAGATTTTTTTTTCTTTTTTCTACTAATTTGTTTATTTGGAGAAAGATACAGACACCATATTCAAGCATGCACTAAAATTGGAAATTACAAAAGTTCCTTTAATTACAAGGGACGTAATTAACATGTACAATATTTAAGAAACAAATTAATTATCTCTGACAATTGATAAGGAACATGAACATAAAGGGTGGAAGTTGGAGTTGTAATCAGTTATTATTTTAATTAATATTTTAGCTGAGAGCAAGATCAAAACAAATTGTATTTGCATTCTTTGATGGAATTTTATCTTAGTTGAAGTAAAATAATTAAAATAAATTTTAATTAATTAATTTTAAAAATATCATGATAATAAAGTAGGTTAGTTTAGTGAGTGGGCCAGGTGAACAACAAACGTTTAGTACAACAAAATGGGTAAGCTTACAGATATATCTCTATATTTTGGTCCTGCAATCCCATAAATAAGGAAGTTCGTATTTTGCTACTTTTAATTTAAAAGTTAGAAGAGATTCTCATTATATGAAAAAAAAAATCGATCATATAATTCACAAGCTATTTAAAAGAAATATTTTAATCATACAATTTTAAAATATAAAATAACTTTCAAATTATATAATCTCATAGTCATATATAGATTGGAAAATTCCAAAAAGACAACACAAATTTTCACATTGATGGGGAGTGCGAGACTAAAATATGGACGTGTAATAAAACATTACCCTTTAATTTTTTCAATTTATCTTTTTTAGTGGGCTACGCATTTTTTTTTTTACTCTCTCTCAAACCCAATTAATTGTTGGGTCATGAATTTGCAGCAGATAGAGAGAAATGGACTGGGTCATCATTGATGTTGGGGGGCTTCTCCCTGCACCCCAAACCCTTTCTCCTGTACCCCCAAAACTTTATATATTTCCAGCTTTGCCTACAGTAAAAAGGTAACGAAGAAAGAGAAAACACAGTAAAATGTCTTGCACCCCAGGGAAAACCACCTGACGCTCTGCACCCCCAAAACAAACCCCAGCAAGAATCTGATTCCCTCCACCCCATCAGGAATCTTTGACCTAGCGCATCATCTCTTCTCCCTCATTCTCCTCTTCTCCCACACAGCCTCCACACAATTCTTCTCTGGAGCGTCCACACAGTATTCATTTGTGGCCTCCCTTTTCTCGTTTTCTCGCGCAACTCCATTTGGCCAATTAAGTAATATTTTTTAATTTGTAATTCATTTTAGGAATGGTTGTGTGTGTATTTTAATTGATTTTAGTAATACATCCCAAGATCCATTTCATCAAAATTGAGAAACGTTTTTCGTTTTAAGAGTGCACCGAAACAACGGTATGTGAAATCCGTTTTCCTGAATGCTGAAATAGAATACACATTCTGTTTTTTTTTTAATTTTAGTAAAACGGATTGTGGAATCCGTGGCGGTGGACGATGAAACGGAATACACATTCCGTTTTTACTTCTTTTTTTTTTGAATTTTAGTGAAACGGATTGTGAAATCCGTTTCGTTTTTTTTTTTCTGATTTTTACAGAAACGGATTATGGAATCCGTGTAGGACGCTGAAACGGATTTTAGAATCCATTTTGAGATGTGAAGGGGGAGCCATGTGACTCCAGAGTAACAGTGCTTCCGTCCCTTAGTGCAGTCCTAAATCACAAGTTTGAAATTCCGAGCTTAAAGCTACAGCTAAGAACCAAAAGGGGTTTGTATGTGTAAGTTGCAATGATTCCATTCAACAAACTTGCATTTGGTTGTTGGCAGCTTCAATTGGTTGTTTAATAAAAAAAACATGTGGTATTCTACATGCACTCCTTTTAAAAAAATATAAGATATGATAAGTGTTTTATAAAATAATTTTTTTAAAATAGATATCTAATTTATTTTTAAATTTGTAAAATTCTATAACTAACTTTATACAACCTTTTAATCATGTACTCTGATAGTAAGTGCCATATATTGCTTATTTGTATTTATTTAGTTTTGCATGGTACGAGTATCTATCAAGCTTTTTTTTCTTTGACAGATTAATGGTCCATGAACAACCCCGTAAATTTGCACTACTACTATACAGCTAGTTATTATTATTATTTTTTTAATATTTTAGTATACATTTTAATTAAATAATTTAATTTTACATTTTATTGCTATTTAAAGTTATTGAAAGGTTGGTGAAGCATAAGACATGGAACGGGAAGAGGAACTACATGAAGCCTTCTTGAGCTCAAGCCATGATGATGAATCATCACACGTAACA
>Ga0214543_1006354_pt1 | contig 21078 bp, 4 predicted proteins | sample CNSS2metaG_FD_160094 | JGI IMG/M metagenome (GOLD analysis project Ga0214543, IMG submission 160094) | Root nodule microbial communities from cowpea collected in UCLA plant growth center, Los Angeles, California, USA - CNSS2 | ecosystem: Host-associated > Plants > Roots > Nodule | place: USA...
ATTATACAAACAACAATTTAAGACCCAGTCCACTCCAGACCAAGAAAAAAAAAATCATGCAATGGTTTCAGTATTAAAAAGAAGCACTAGTTCAAATTAAATTATACAAACAACAATTTAAGACCCAGTCCACTCCAGACCAAGAAAAAAAAAATCATGCAATGGTTTCAGTATTAAAAAGAAGCACTAGTTCAAATTAAATTATACAAACAACAATTTAAGACCCACGGGTTCCACCTTTAAATAGCAAACAAATACACACACGTAATAACATGATTACAAATTAGAAACAAATCTCCCCCTCCAGAAATTATTGTGTTGTGCCTCTGCTAAGACTTAAACATATAAGGAGAGTCCTGCCCAAAAGACTGGGAGAACTCCAAGACTTGATACCACATCAAGTGATTTTTCTACTTAATATGAAACTCTTAACCTCCACCCTTAAGAACTGACGTCCACAACAGTTTTCACTCGGTCAACACTCACACAAGCTAGCCCTTTTCACTGTGACATTGGTTTGCACCTTAATCCAGCCTATAAGTAACCTTTTCCAGGTTTGACTCTCAATGAAAGTATCATTTGCCAGGACTTACATGAATCAGAACAACCCAACCCAAAAGAGTGGCTCCTAAGGTATAAAAATTTAGGCTTAAATATCAAATCAAGAAATCTATTCTACTCAATATGGAACTCCTAACAACCTCCATTTGACAAAATCCATTCCCTTCCATTTCTATCTAAATAATTCTAAACAATAATGTAATGCTAACTTCATTCCAGTTGACTTCATCTCGTTCCACCACATTTCATTTCATTCCAATGACCATTAAACAACCACACATAGCCAAGAAGTTCACAATGGAATAACTTAAAACACACCCTCTAAATTGTTCCATCGTGCTTAAACAATGAAACATTAATGACGCTAATAAAGCTTCATTAGTAGACACTAAACAGTCACCGATTCACTCTTCCCCCGTACTTCGTTCTAACGGACAGCAGAGAAGAAATTCACATTCAACAAGGCGATTTAACAACATCAGAAAAGTAGAGTATAACCCTAGTCGAACATTAAGAAAAACAAATTACCAGGGGATTGACGTTTGCAAGCCCTTCACCTTCACCAGATGCCAGAAACAACTCGTTCTCGAGTGCGTCATTTCCTTCCAAAAAGTTTACAATCTCGGAAGGACGAAAATACCACAGAACCTTGACTCTCTTGTTCTTATCAGCGGTCTCCCATATTTTAATGATTTTACCAATGTAATGCTCGGGCTCGCCTTCCTTGTATAGAAACACCGAGTCAAAGAGCGAGTATTCCACACCATCGTAGAAAAACGAGTCGAAAAAGCGCACGTCCTTCTTCCTCCCGCCAACCGATCTCATATTACCCCACTTGAACTCGATAACTTCTTCTCCTGCTTCTACCATATTCTGATCGTGTAATCAAGAGAAAAAATTTGGAGAAAATTTGGTACCGGTGTAAACAGTTGATGCGATTAATATGGTGTAGGGTCACCGTGTAGGGTGGATTCCTCGGTCGAGTAGACACGGCGGTAACGGTTAGTACCGAACAACGCAACCCCAGTAGCTTCGCAAAACCCTAAAGGAATGTGTGTGGAAGAATGCAACGGAAACCTCCTGATTTTATTTTGGCTTAAATATAAATCTGGTCACAATATTTTTTTTCTTTATTTTAATTTGATTTTCATTTTTCTTTTGTATTTAATCGAAATTTCCGAATTTTTTAATTTTTTTAATTTTTTATCTTTTTTTTTTAAATTGCATGTGTCAATTTACAATTATATTATTGTCATTTACAATTATATTTTTGTCAGATTATATTATTTATTTTTCTTCAATTTAGTTTTATTATTTATTATTTTATTTAATTATATCATTTATATATTATTTTTATGTTTAATTTAATTTTTATTTTTATTAAAATAAAATAAAAAGACCAAATTTAATATTTTATAAATATTATACATATATATATATATATATATATATAATTATATAATTGAAAATTTAAAATATTGTTAATTATATCTAATTTGATGCCAACACGTATTTCTACCGCATAATCTAGAATGATGATGAAATCAAATGCCCGTTTTCACGTATCTTATTCGCTAGATAAATATAAATAATAAAATTAGATATAAAATAACAAAGGTAATATAACCTTTCCCACTCTTGAATATCTAGAATGATGATGAAATCAAATGCCTTCTGCCTTCACAATGAGCTTCTATCGTCAAATGTACTTAGATGAAGTTTCTTCTTCAAGTGTGTTTTGACATCTACCAAACATTCAATATATAGACTTTCATAATTGGATGGGACCTAAAATTTGGACTTGATTTCATATTTGAATAAATTATAATAAATAATCATTAATATATATCTTGTAATCTTTGGAAATTTCATCCATATAATAAATACATGATATATATATATATATATATATATATATATAATTTTGCAAAGATCAACTTTTTAGGAATACAAACAATATATAAAAAAGTATATAAAAAGATATTTTAAATTTCATTGAAAGTATATTGTGATTTAAAATTACTAAAATTATTTTGACAAAAAGATAATTAAATGACATATTAGAACATGAAAGTTTAAATTAAATGAAAGATAATTGAGAGGAGATAAAAGATTCTAAAATAGTTTTAATTGTATATTTGCATTAATTTATCTTTTTTATGTTATTTATAATAGTAAATAGATTGATAGAAATATAAATAGATTAAATACATAAATAAGATAAATATACAAATAATTTGGATATATAGAAGAAATACATAAAAAGTTAGTAAGTGAACTACATACAATTGTTTTTTATAGAAATAAGAAAATCTAATATTATATGCTTTTAAAGTACAATATTTCAAATTTAATATATTCTAGGTCAAGTTGGCATCAAATTAGATACGTGTTGGAACATATATGTCGCACTTGTGTATTCGCATTTTTTAATTTTCAAGAAATTTAAGATCAATAACAAATATATAATTTTTAAATTTTTATAATAATTGTTAAATATAAAATTTTAAAAAAAAGATATGTAAAAATAAAATTTAAATAATGATTTAAGACAAAAGAGATGAATGATTAAAAGAAAAATAAGATATGTAAAAAGAAAAATGATTAAAAGTAAATTATTTATAAAATAATTAATTTTTAAAATAACTAAGGGTAAAACGAATATTATGAAATGTGGACACAAAAAGAAGAATAGATATAGATATAGATATAGATAGATAGATAGATTATTAAATATTTTAAAAATATATATTCACATTTGTAAAATTGATATTTAAATTTAAATTATTTAATATTTGTATTTATTTTAGATATTAAATTAAAATCTAAAATATTTTATATTTAAATGTTAATTTTATAAATATTAGTTTACTTTTTAAAAATATTTATAATATTTAAAATATTTTTAAATATCAATTTTAGAAGTATCAGTATTTTAAAATATAAATATTAGAAGAAAAGAAATATTTAACAAAAATTGGGATGAAAATAAACAAAAATAATTAATATAAAGACTAAATTGAACAAAAGAAATAACACAACTATAATCGGATATGTGACATAATTATAACTTGACAAATGAACAACTTTTTTAAAATTAAAAAAAAATAAAATTGATTAGTAAATTTTAAAAATTATACGAAAAGTAACACGCAATTTTTTCAAATATTTGTTCATTGTGCCCCAATTATTTGTTTATCTGTTTTGGCCTATTTTTTTCTTCGAGCCACCCAGTGCAAGCAAATAGAAGTTGATTCTTGGGACTTGTAATCAAATTTGTGGTACAAAATAAGGACATCCCTTTGGATGATAAAAAAAAAGTTGATTAGTAAATTTTAAAAAATTGTACGAAAAGTAACAAGTTCCGCATATTTGTTCATTTTGCCCACTCACTTATTTGCATATCTAATTTGGCCTTTTTTTTTCAAGTCAATCATTCAATGCAAGCAATAAGGGTTGATTTTTGTGACTTGTAATCAAATTTGTGGTATATAAGAAGTACATCCCAGAAAAACATTGATTAGTAAATTTTAAAAAATTATACGAAAAGTAATAAGCAGCTCCCCACTATTATTTATTGTGTCCCACTTATTTGACATTCTGGTTGGGCCTTTTTTTTCAGAGTGAATCATTCAATGCAAACAATAAGAGTTGATTCTTGTGACTTGTAATCAAGTTTGTGGTACATAAGAAGTGCATCTCTATTGGTGATATAAAAAAAAATATTGATTAGTAATTTTAAAAAATTGTACGCAGTTCCCCACTTATTGACCTATTCAAGCCAGTCACACAATGTTAGCAATAAGGGTTGATTTTTGTGACTTGTAATAAAATTTGTGGTACATAAGAAGTACATCCTTTGGATGATAAAAAAGGATTGATTAATAAATCTTAACAAATTGTATGAAAAGTAATACATAGCTCCCCAATTATTTGTTTATTATGCCTCCACTTATTAACCTATATGGTTTGGAATATTTTTTCTTCAAGGCAGTCACCTAGTGCAAGCAATAAGGTTTGATTTTTGTGATTTGTATTTAAATTTATGGTACATAAGAAGTAAATCCCTTTGGATGATTAAAAAAACAAGATTGATTAGAAAATTTTAAAAAATTTTACGAAATATAATAAGGCATCTCCCTATATATTTGTTCATTGTCCCCAACTTAGATTGAGATATGGTTTGACCTATTTTTCCATCAAGCCGCCAACCTAGTATAAGCAATAAGGGTTGATTTTTCTAACTTATAATGAAATTCGTGGTACATAAGATGTACATCTCATTGCATGATAACAAAAATTGATTAGTAAATTTTAAAAAGTTTGTACCAAAAGTAATACGCAGCTCTCTACTTATTTGTTTATTATGTCCCACTTATTTACCTATCTAGTTTGACCTTTTTTTTTTTCAAGGCAGCCATTCGCTGCAAGCAATAAGGGTTGATTTTTGTTACTTGTAATCAAATTTGTGGTACATAAAAAGTAAATCCCTTTGAATGATTAAAAAAAAGATTGATTAGCAAATTTTAAAAAATTGTACGAAAAGTAATAAGCTTCTCTCTATATATTTATTCATTGTCCCCCACTTAGATTGAGATATGGTTTGACCTATTTTTTTTCACCAAGCCAGCCACCTAGTGCAAGCAATAAGGGTTAATTTTTGTAACTTATAATGAAATTCGTGGTACATGAGGTACATCTCATTGCATGATAAAAAAACTGACTAGTACATTTAAAAAAATTGTACTAAAAGTAATACGTAGCTCCCTACTTATTTGTTTATTATGTCCCACTTATTTGCCTATCTGGTTTGGCCTATTTTTTTATTCAAGGCAGCCACCTCGTGCAAGCAATAAGAGTTGAATTTTGTGACTTGTAATCAAATTTGTGGTACATAAGAAGTAAATCCCTTTGGATAATTAAAAAAAAAAGATTGATTAGCAAATTTTTAAAAATTGTACGAAATGTAATAAGGCATCTCCCTATATATTTGTTCATTGTCCCCAACTTAGATTCAGATCTGGTTTGGCCTATATTTTTCATCAAGCTAGCAACCTAGTGTAAGCAATAAGGGTTACCAAAATTAATACGTAGCTCTCCAATTATTTGTTCATTATGTCCCACTTATTTGCTTAGTTCTCAACTTAGTTTTGTTTATTATGCCGCACTTATTTGCCTATCTTATTTACCTATTTTTTTTTCTTCAAGCTAGCAACCTAGTCCAAGTAATAAGGGTTGATTTTTCTAAATTATAATCAATTTTTTTGTACATAAGAAGTGCATCCTTCGAATAATAAAAATAATTGATCAATAAATTTTAAAACTTTGTACAAAAATTAATACGTATTTCTCCACTTATTTGTTTCTTATGCCTCACTTATTTACCTTTTTTTTTCCTTTAAGCCAGCCACCTAGTGCAAGTAATAAGGGTTGAATTTTGAAACTAAACTTATAATCAAACTTGTAATACATAAGAAATGCATCATTTGGATAATAAAAAAAAATTGATCAGCATATTTTAAAACTTTGTACGAAAACTCCTACGTAGCTCTCCACTTATTTGTTTATTATGCCAAACTTATTTGCCTATCTTGTTTGTCTATTTTTTTCTTCAAGTCAGCCACTTAGTGCAAGTAATAAGGGTTTATTTTTTATTCTTATAATCAAACTTGTCGTACATAAGAAGTGAATTCCTTTGGATAATAAAAACATTTGATCAGTAAATTGTCAAACTTTGTACGAAAATTAATACGTTACTCTCCATTTATTTGTTTATTATGGCTCACTTATTTGCCTATTTTGTCCTCAGCAGCCACCTAATGCAAGTAATAAGAGTTGACTTTTGTAATTTATAATCAAATAAGAAGTGCATCCCTTCGGATAATAAAAAAAATTAATAATTAAATATTAAAACTTTGTAGAAAAATTAATACGTAGCTCTACACTTATTTGTTCATTATGCCTCACTTATTTGCTTTTTTTTTTCTTCAAGCCAGTCAGCCACCTAGTGCAAGTAATAAGGGTTGATTTTTTGTAACTTATAATCAAACTTGTGGAAAGTGCATCGTTTTGAATAGTAAAAAAAAGTAATCAATAAATTTTAAAACTTTGTATGAAAATTAATGCGTATCACTCTACTTATTTGTTTCTTATGCCCCACTTATTTGCCTATTTTTTTCTTCAAGCCAGCCCACCTAGTGCAAGTAATAAGGATTGATTTTTGAAATTTATAATCAAACTTGTGGTACATAAGAAGTGCATCCCTTTGGATAATAAAAAAAATGATCAGTAAATTTTAAAACTTTGTACGAAAATAAATACGTAGCTCTCCACTTATTTTTGTTTACTATGCCGCACATATTTGCCTATCTCTTTTGCCTATTTTTTTCTTAAAGGCAACCACCTAGTTCAAGTAATAACGGTTGTAACTTATAATAAAACTTGTGGTACATAAGAAGTGCATCCCTTTGAATAATAAAAAAAGTAATCAATCAATTTTAAAACTTTGTACGAAAAGTAATATGTATCTCCACTTATTTGTTTTTTATGTCCCACTAATTTGCCTATTTTTTTTCTTCAAGACAGCCACCTAGTGCAAGTAAAAAAGGTTGATTTTTGTAACTTATAATCACACATATGCTACATAAGAAGTGCATCCTTTTGAATAATAAAAAAAGTAATCAATAAATTTTAAAATTTTGTATGAAAATTAATATGTATCTCTCCCCTTATTTGTTTCTTATGCCCCATTAATTTGTCTATTTTTCTCTTTAAACCAGCCACCTAGTGGAAGTAATAAGGGTAGATTTTTGTAACATACAATCAAACTTGTGGTATATAAGAAATACATCTCTTTGAATAATAAAAAAAATTGATCAAGAAATTTTAAAACTTTGTCCGAAAATTAATATGTATCTCTCCACTAATTTGTTTCTTATGCCCCACTTATTTGTCTATTTTATTCTTCAAGCCAGCCACCTAGTGCAAGTAATAAGGATTGATTTTTGAAATTTATAATCAAACTTGTGGTACATAAGAAATGGATCCCTTTGGATAATAAAAAAAATAAAATGATCTGTAAATTTTAAAACTTTGTACGAAAATTAATACGTAGCTCTCCACTTATTATTGTTTACTATGCCTCACATATTTGCCTATCTCTTTTGCCTATTTTTTTCTTAAAGGCAGCCACCTAGTGCAACTAATAAGGGTTGATTTTTGTAACTTATAATCACACATGTGATACATAAGAAGTGCATCCTTTTGAATAATAGAAAAAGTAATCAATAAATTTTAAAATTTTGTACGAAAATTAATATGTATCTCTCCCCTTATTTGTTTCTTATGTCCCATTAATTTGTCTATTCTTTTCTTTAAGCCAGCCACCTAGTGGAAGTAATAAGGGTAGATTTTTGTAACATACAATCAAACTTGTGGTATATAAGAAATACATCTCTTTGAATAATAAAAAAAATTGATCAAGAAATTTTAAAACTTTGTCCGATAATAAATATGTATCTCTCCACTAATTTGTTTCTTATGCCCCACTTATTTGTCTATTTTATTCTTCAAGCCAGCCACCTAGTGCAAGTAATAAGCATTGATTTTTGAAATTTATAATCAAACTTGTGGTACATAAGAAGTGCATCCCTTTGGATAATAAAAAAAATGATCGGTAAATTTTAAAACTTTGTACGAAAATTAATACGTAGCTCTCCACTTATTTGTTTCTTATGCCTTTTTTATTTGCCTATTTTTTTCTTCAAGTCAGCCACCTAGTGCAAGTAATAAGGGTTGATTTTTGAAATTTATAATCAAACTTGTGGTACATAAGAAGTGCATCCCTTTGGATAATAAAAAAAATGATCTGTAAATTTTAAAACTTTGTACGAAAATTAATACATAGCTCTTCACTTATTTTTGTTTACTATGTCCCACTTATTTGCCTATCTTGTTTGCCTATTTTGTTTCTTCAAGCCAGTCACCTAATGCAAGTAATAAGGGTTGATTTTTGTAACTTATAATCAAACTTGTGGTACATAAGAAATGCATCCTTTTGAATAATAAAAAAAAGTGATCAATAAATTTTAAAACTTTGTACAAAAATTAATACGTATCTCTCCACTTATTTGTTTCTTATGCCCCACTTATTTGCCTATTTTTTTCTTCAAGCCAGCCCACTTAGTGCAAGTAATAAGGGTTGATTTTTTAAATTTATAATCAAACTTATGGTATACAAGAAGTGCATCCCTTTGGATAATAAAAAAAAATGATCGGTAAATTTTAAAACTTTGTACGAAAATTAATACGTAGCTCTCAACTTATTTTTGTTTATTATGCCGCACTTATTTGCCTATCTTTTGGCCTAATTTTTTCTTCAAGCCAGCCACCTAGTCCAAGTAATAAGGGTTGATTTTTCTAACTTATAAACAAATTTTTTGTACATAAGAAGTGCATCCTTTCGAATAATAAAAATAATTGATCAATAAATTTTAAAATTTTGTACGAAAATTAATAAGTATCTCTCCACTTATTTGTGTCTTATGTCTCACTTATTTGTCTATTTTTTTTTCTTTAAGTCAGCCACCTAGTGCAAGTAATAAGGGTTGAATTTTTAAACTAAACTTATAATCAAACTTGTAGTACATAAGAAGTGTATTTCTTTGGATAATAACAAAAAGTTGATCAGTAAATTTTAAAACTTCATACGAAAACTACTACGTAACTCTCCACTTATTTGTTTATTATGCCAAACTTATTTGTCTATCTTGTTTGCCTATTTTTTTTTTTCTTCAAGTCAGTCACTTAGTACAAGTAATAAGGGTTGATTTTTTATTCTTATAATCAAACTTGTTGTATATAAGAAGTGAATCCCTTTGGATAATAAAAAAATTTGATCAGTAAATTTTCGAACTTTGTATGAAAATTAATACGTTACACTCCATTTATTTGTTTATCATGGTTCACTTATTTGCCTATTTTTCCCTCAAGGCAGCCACCTAATGCAAGTAATAAGGGTTGATTTTTGTAATTTGTAGTCAAACTTATGGTACATAAGAAGTGCATCCCTTCGGATAATAAAAAAATTTGATAATTAAATATTAAAACTTTGTATGAAAATTAATACGTAGCTCTCCACTTATTTGTTCATTATGCCCTACTTATTTGTCTTTTTTTTTTCAAGGCAGCCACCTAGTACAATTATAAGGGTTGATTTTTATAACTTATAATCAAACTTGTGGTACATAAGAAGTGCATCCCTTTGAATAATAATAATAAAAATTGATGAGCAAATTTTAAAACTTTGTACGGAAATTTACGTAGCTCTGAACTTATTTTTCTTTATTATGGCCCACTTATTTGCCTATCTGGTTTGCCTATTTTTTTCTTCAAGCCAGCTCGCTAGTGCAAGTAATAAGGGTTGATTTTTTAACTTATAGTCAAACTTGTGGTACATAAGAAGTGCATCCCTTTGAATAATAAAAAAAATTCATCAATAAATTTTAAAACTTTGTTCGAAATTTAATACGTATTTTTTCACTTATTTGTTTCTTATGCTCCACTTATTTGCCTATCTTTTTCTTCAAACCAGTCACCTAGTGCAAGTAATAAGAGTTGATTTTTGAAACTTAAAATCAAACTTGTGGTACATAAGAAGTGCATCCCTTTGGATAATAAAAAAAATTTATCAGTAAATTATAAAACTTTGTACGAAAATTAATACTTAGTTCTCCTCTTATTTGTTTATTATTTCTCACTTATTTGCCTATTTTTTTTTTCAAGACAGCCACCTAGTGCAAGGGTTGATTTTTGTAACTTATAATCAAACTTGTGGTACGCATCCTTAGAATAATAAAAAAAATTGATCAATAAATTTTAAAACTTTGTACCAAAATTAATACGTAGCTCTCCACTTATTTGTTTATTATGCCCCATTTATTTGCCTATTTTTCTCATCAAGTCAGGCAACCTAGTGCAAGTAATAACGATTTACTTTTGTAACTTATAATCGAACTTGTGGTACATAAGAAGTTCATCCTAATCAAACTTGTACCAAAAGTAATATGAAACTCCCTAGTTATTTATTTATTATGCCCCCACTTATTTGCCTATCTAGTTTGGCTTTTTTTTTTCTTCAAGGTACCCATCTAGTGCAAGCAATAAGGGTTGATTTTTGTGACTTTTAATAAAATTTATGGTACATAAGAAGTAAATTCCTTTAGAGTACGAAAAGTAATAAGCATTTCTCTATATATTTTTTCATTGTGCCCCACTTAGATTGAGTTGTGATTTCACCTGTTTTTTTTTTCAAGCCAGCCACCTAGTGCAATCAATAAGGATTTCTTTTTTGTGGTTTCTAGCAAATTCTTGGTAAATAAGATTAACATCACAAAAAAATATTGATCAGTAAATTTTAAAATATTGTACGAAAAGTAATACGCAACTGCCCACTTATTTGTTCTTTGTGCCCAACTTATTTGCCTATCTGGTTTGGCCTGTTTTTTTTTTGTCTTTAAGTCAGCCACCTAGTGCAAACAATAATTGTTGATTTTTGTAACTTATAATCAAATTCGTGGTACATAAGAAGTAAATTCCTTTGAATGATTAAAAAAAGGATTGATTAGCATATTTTAAAAAATTGTGCGAAAAGTAATAAGCATCTCCCAATATATTTGTTCATTGTCCCCAACTTAGATTGAGATATGGTTTGGCCTATTGTTTTTCATCAAGTCAGCAACCTAGTGTAAGCAATAAAGGTTGATTTTTGTAACTTATAATTAAATTTGTGGTACATAAGATGTACATCTCATTGCATGATAACAAAAATTGATTAGTAAATTTAAAAAATTGTACCAAAAGTAATACGCAACTCCCCACTTATTTGTTTTCATATGTCCCACTTATTTGCTTATCTAGTTTGGCCTATTTTTTTATTCAAGGCAGTCACCTAGTGTAAGCAATAAGGGTTGATTTTTGTAACTTGTAATCAAATTTTTGGTACATATGAAGTAAATCCCTTTGGATGATTAAAAAAGGGGATTGGTTAGCAAATTTTAAAAAAATTGTACGAGAAGTAATAAGCATCTCCCTATATATTTGTTCATTGTCCATTGAGATATGGTTTGGCCTATTTTTTCATCATGTCAGCCACCTAGTGCAAGAAATAAAGGTTAATTTTTGTAACTTATAATGAAATTCGTGGTACATAAGAAGTACATCTCTTTGAAAAATTGATTAGTAAATTTTAAAAAAATTGTACCAAAAGTAACACGCAGCTCTCCAGTCATTTGTTTATTATGCCCCGACTTATTTGTCTATGCCTATTTTTTTCTTCAAGGTTGTCTCCTAGTGCAATCAATGAGGGTTGATTTTTGTGACTTGTAATCAAATTTGAGATACATAAGAAGTAAATCCCTTTGGATGAATAAAAAAAAATTGATTAGCAAATTTTAAAATTTTTTACGAAAAGTAATAAGTATCTCCCTATATATTTGTTCATTATACCTACTTAGATTAAGCTTTGATTTGACCTGTTTTTTTTTTTTTTCAAGTCAGCCACCTAGTGCAAGCAATAAGGATTTATTATTGTGACTTCTAAGCAACTTTGTTGTAAAGAAGATGTACATTCATTGAATGACAAAAAAATATTGATCAGTAAATTTTATAAAATTGTACGAAAAGTAATACGACAATTGCCCACTTATTTGTTCTTTGTCCCACTTATTTGCCTATCTAGTTTGGCCTATTTTTTTTCTTCAAGTCAGCCACCTAGTGCAAACAATAATCGTTGATTCTTGTAACTTATAAGCAAATCTGTGGTACATAAGAAGTACATCCCATTAGACGAAAAAAAAATTGATTATTAAATTTTAAAAAATTTTACAAAAAAAAAAAGCAGCTCCCTACTTATTTGTCTATTTTATTTGGCCTATTTTTTTCTTCAAGTCAGCCACCTAGTGCAAGCAATAAATGTTAATTTGTGTGACTAGTAAGAAAATTTGTGGTATATAAAAAGTACATCCTTTTAGTTGATAAAAAAGATTGATCATAAAAATTTTAAAAATTGTACGAAAAGTAACAAGCAGTTCCCCATATATTTGTTCATTGTGTCTTACATAGATTCATATTTAATCTGACATTTTTTTTCAAACCAATCACTTAGTGCAAACAATAAGGTTGATTTTTGTGACTGGTAAGCAAATTCGTGATACCTAATAATTAAATCCTTTTGGATGATTAAAAAAGTATATTGATTAGCAAATTTTAAAAAATTGTACGAAAAGTAATAAGCACCTCCCTATATAATTGTTCATTGTGTCCCACTTAATTAAGATCTGATTTGATCTTTTTTTTTCAAGTAAGCCACCTAGTGCAAGCAATAAGGATTTATTTTTGAGTCCACTTATTTGCTTATCTGGTTTGGCCTATTTTTTTTCTTCAAGCCAGTCACCTAGTGCAAGAAAATTTTTGTAACTTATAATCAAAATTTTTGTACATAAGAAGTACATCCCATTAGACGAAAAAAAAAGATTGATTAGTAAATTTTAAAAGATTTTACGAAAAATAATAAGCTACTCTCTACTTATTTGTTTATTATGTCCCACTTATTTGTCTATCTAATTTGGCTTATTTTTTTCTTCAAGCTAGTCACCTAGTGCAAGCAATATGTGTTGATTTTGGTGACTTGTAAGAAAATTCGTGGTATATAAGAAGTACATCCCTTTAGATGATAAAAAGAAGATTGATTATAAAATTTTTAAAAATTGTACGAAATGTAACAAGCGCTCCCATGTATTTGTTCATTATGTCCCACATAGATTGAGTTTTGATTTGACTTTTTTTTTCAAACAGAAACCTAGTGCAAACAATAAAGGTTGATTTTTGTGACTTGTAAGCAAATTCATGGTAAATAAGAAGTACATCCATTGGATGACAAAAAAAAATTGATGAGTAAATTTTAAAAAATGGTACGAAAAGTAAAAGTAATACACAGTTTCCCACTTATTTGTCTATTTGGTTTGGCCTATTTTTTTTTTCTTCAAGCCAGCCACGTAGTGCAAGCAATAAGGGTTGATTTTTCTAACTTATAATCAAATTCATGGTACATAAAAGGTACATCCCAATGCATGATGAAAAATAAATTTATTAGTAAATTTTAAAAAACTGTACCAAAAGTAATAAGCAGCCACGTATTTGTTTATTATGCTCCACTTATTTGTCTATCTGGTTTGACTTATTTTTTTCTTCAAGCTAGCCACCTAGTGCAATCAATAAGAGTTGGTTTTTGTGACTTGTAATCAAATTTAGAAGTAAATCCCTTTGAATGATTACAAAAAAAGATTGATTAGCAAATTTTAAAAAATTGTAAGTAACAAGCATCTCCCTATATATTTGTTCATTGGGCCCCACTTTGATTGAGATTTGATTTGACCTTTTTTTTTTTCAAGTAAGCCACCTAGTGCAAGCAATAAGGGTGAATTTTATTGACTTGTAAGCAAATTCGTCGTAATTAAGAAGTACTTCCAAATGATGACAAGAAAAGATTAATTAGTAAATTTTAAAAAATTGTACGAAAAGTAATACGCAACTCCCCACTTATTTGTTCTTTGTGCCCTACTTATTTACCTATCTGGTTTGACCTATTTTTTTTTTCTTCAAGTCAGTCACCTAGTGCAAGTAATAATAGTTGATTTTTGTAACTTATAATCAAATTCGTGGTACATAAGAAGTACATCCCATTAGACAAAAATAACATAGATTGGTAAAATTTAAAAAAATTTAGGAAAAATAATACGGAACTCCATACTTATTTGTTTATTATGTCACACTTATTTATCTTTCTAATTTGGCCTATTTTTTTCTTCAAGTCAGTCACTTAATGCAAGTAATAAGTGTTGATTTTTGTGACTTGTAAGAAAATTCGTGGTACATAAGAGTACATCTCTTTGTATAATAAAAAATAATTGATTAAAAAGATTTACGAAAAATAACAAATAACTCCAATATATTTGTTTATTGTGTTCCACATTGAGATGATAAAATGAAATGTTCAAAATGTATATAAGCCAACCACATGCTGCAAGCCAGCCAACGTGGCAACCACTTATTTTTCTTATATACATTTTATTTTATGTCCTAATTATTTTCAGCGTGATAAAAAAGAAAACACATGTGTTTAAACATGACTATTCATTTTTTAATCATCTCGCCATGTATATCTGATTTTTGAAATATCTATAAATATTTTATATTATGTTTACACACACACACACACATATATATATATCTATATATATATATATATTCGTTTTAAATATATTACTTTATGTTATATAAAGTTATAATATACTGTAGGTGATTTTAATTAAAAAATGACTAATTTTAAACAAAAAAAAATTGAACAAAAAAATTATAATTTTTAAAAAATGGTTATTTATAGTAAAATAGTCATTTTAATTTAAAAAAACTTATATTTAAAGGATAAAATTAAAAAACAATTGTGATAAAAAAAATAATCCTTAAAAGATGATATTTGCATATTACTTGCATTAAGTCAAATGATATTTGTCATTTGAATCGTGTTAATTACCTTTTCTATATAAGTTCTTTTTCTAATAGTTTTTTTCGTTTGCTATATCATCATTCTTTGTTCTTTACATATTACATTTAGTTTCTATCTTTTTCTTTGTTGTTTGTCAACTTATGTTTCTCATCTTATTATATTATTTATATAAAAAATATTAAATATCAAAAGTAAATATAAACTACTAGAGAAATACCAATACTATATAAAAATCAAATTTTACAATATCGTTAACAATTTCTTCCAAGCTAATGAGTTTAAATCTCGTGATACACTCTAACCTACTTAAATATTACATTACAATTTTGTAAATGAATAATAAGTTTTAAGTTAATCTTCTAACGACCCTTATAATAATTACTAGAGTCCTAACAAACAGTGAAAATTTTAAATAAGATTATCGATAACAATACATAAATGCAATTCCATAAAACAACATAGTTTGTAAAAAAATGATGCATTCCAAATTAACAAAGAGCGAAAACAAATATCTTCTTCTAATTTTTCAAAGTTACGTATAAATCAAACTTGTAAAAAAAATGAGAAGTGTTTATAAAAGAATCATCCAATCTGATTTTATATACTATGTTAGAAGTAGAATATAAAATTTTATGCAAGATTTGGTTTTATAAATATTAGAATGAAAAGAGAAGAAAATTAAGAATTGTGTTTTGATTTATAGTAAGTATTCACATTTTAAAATATATTATTATCGTGTTTCTTTTATAAAGAAAAGTTATGGGCACCTCTTAGTACAAACCGACCATTATTTATTGAGTTTAGCACACCTCAAAGAAATATTCTTCACACCTTGTTTGACTATTAAAGCAAAATCAATTGAAAACTTCATTAATTCTCACTGATGAGGAAAATAGGGTTGTCCTTTGTTGAAAGAGTCATGGGACGTGATATTATTTGTTTGTTACAAAAAAACGGTGACGACCAGATCTTTTATAAATATTGACGATATTTAACGAAAATAATTTTTAATTTTCTTTTAATATCATAATTTATAATTTTAATTAAATTTGAAAATAATTTTCTTTAGGATGCAGTAAGTATTTGGGAAAGATTTTGTTATCAAAGTTTCTGTAACGATATTTATAGAATAATAATGTAAATGTCACGTCATAAAATTGACAATCATACTTGAGTGTAAGATCTTAATTAAAAGTTTTAAAATTTATATAAATATTGTTAAAATGAAATTTTATCTCACAAAAAGTTCAATCTGGAAAAGGTGTGATCTGGATGACTAATATTAAGATTCTTATTAAGCTTGACGTTGGGAAGGCATAACTCTTGCATTAAAAGTCAAGTTTTAATTGTTCTGCCAGATTATTGTAGTAGCATAGTATGTTGTTGGCACATACTCAAGCTCTATTTCCTTTTCAAGAATGTTGTTTAGATGTTGCTCGAAGGCCTCTATGATATATATTTTATACCTAATGTCTAGGGGAGTCTTAGCTTTTGTACATAAAAGTTTGATTGTTGTTTTGACAGGTTTTGAAGTTGCACTGCATCTTTTTCTCATCTTTTTATAAATGGATTAGAACACCCTTAAGTGTTTTATTATTAATTTAATTTAATTCTTTGCCAATAAAAAAAATTGTTTTATTCAAATATAAAATTAAAATGTAAAGTATTTTAATTTTTTTATTTAAATAAGTTATATAAAAAAAATAAAAGAAATTTAATTATTAACTATCCAAATGTAATGTGATGAATTTCAATTTTTCAATATAATTGAAATACTTCGTCCGATCACAAAATAAAGGATTTATAATTTAAAAAAAGTCTCTGTCCAAACATAAGGCAAAGGATTTACGATTTTAAAACTTTTAGCACACCTCAAAGAAATATTCTTCAGACCTTGTATGACTCCAATAAAGCAAAATCAGTTGAAAACTTCATTAATTCTCACTGATAAGGAGAATAGGGTTATCCTCTGTTGAAAGAATCATAGGACACGTGCCTACTAATGATGTTCTCTGTTTTAGAGGAGAAGATACAACTAATTAATCATTTTCTTTTCTTATTTAAAACTATTGTTACGTTAAATTTATATTTTTGTCATATTTATCGAGTTTAATTTTCACACATCGATTACTTCAATTTATAATATTAAATAGTTTTTAAATTTGAATTACATAAAAACTAAAAAACAATTCAACAAATACTAAAATAATTCCATAAAACAAAATTTATGATAATATAAAAAATATTAAATATAGGAGATAACAATAAATAAATAAATAACAAGTTTATTTATATATTAGGATTTCCTAATAAAATAAATAATTTTAGGTATTTGTCAAACATTTATATATTTTTTAGTGGCCTGCCTTTTAAATAGTTAAATAAGATATATTTTAGTGAACTATGTTATATTTTAGGTCACTAATTTATCACCAAAGTAATTTTGGACAAAAAAAAATGATCAAAAATAACAACAGATCAACCAGTAAGAAAATGCATCTATATCAAATCACTATTAAAACACACAATGCATCATCATCATAGTTTATACATAAGCCACCTTAAAGTATCTAAACAAACAAGAGAAAATTACGCATATATGAAGAAAACTACATAGTACAATACATGCAGCATATGCATGAACCAAGTAGCAGATGCTACCGAAACTAGTTATTCTGGAAGATGATTAAAGAAATCTACTTCTGAACCCAAACAACATGATCCTCTGGAAGAAAGTGGCACACTGGAACAGTTCCAGGCTTAACCTTAAGCACTTCAAACGCCAAATGTTTGGGGTTCCACTGTGACGTGTCAGTGTGGCACACTGCAACAGCTTTAACTCTGATCCCGTTAGCACCCTCCAATGGCACAGAGTAAGTTCTGGTGGTTTCCGTTTTGTGACAGTAAAAGACAGCATAAGGGTAACTCTGCTTGTGGCACACAACAGCGTTATCTCCCGATACCTTCTTCACTCCCGGTGCAATGGTGTATTGCTGCAACCCCGTTTCTTGGTCCACTTCAGTGGACAAAACGGCAACGTTTTTCCCGAGCTTCGAAGTGCTGAAATCAACCATGGACTCGAGCGAAGTGGCACAGTACTTTTCCTCGCCCTTGATGCTTGTATCTTCACATTCATTAAGAGTGTTCTTCACGATATTAGCCTCTTCTGACTCGGGTTTGATGGAAAACTTGGCGAAGACATCGTTCACCTTGTTCGATGAAAAGGGTATTGAATCTGCAACTTGGCGTGGCAAGAATGTGGCTTGGTTGGAACTTGGAGTGAAGTGAAGGTCCAATTTTTTTCCGTAATGCAAGTCATTTTCCTTGAAGAAGAGTGCCACTTTGGTGTCATCGTGTAATTGGGTCTCTGTGGCAGCGTATTTGTACACAAATGGCGATACGTTAACATACACTGGCTTTCCCTTGTGACCTGTATTCACTGAAACTCCTTTTCCTTTTCCTCCTCCAACGTTCACTTTGGTGCCACCACCTCCTCTTCTTCCTGTCTGCACGTTCACCCCTCCCTTTCCAACGTTCACCGCTGTGCTTTTCTCTTCAACCCAATCTGCAAAATCGTGAATGCACTGTTCTTAGTTTATCACAAGCCATACCAGTTTCTGCAACTTGTTATGTTTATAAGTTATGGTTATAAAGAGAGTTTTATCTTAACTGAACTACATAAATCATTGACATCATTCTTAACCCAAGACCTTAAGACGATAAATTTATGAATCTTTATCTTTATATAGTATTCTATTTTCTCCTTTCTAACAACCTTGGAACTTACACTCACACTACCGAGCTCACAACCTACAACCTACTTGTTACTTCCTTTCTGCATAACTTTGTTACTTTTCTTCTGCATAATTTTGTTACTTTCTTCTGCATAACTTTGTTACTTTCTTTCTGCATAATTTATGTCATCAGTTCAACAGTACTAGTTAAGTCTGATTACTCCACGTAACAAACTTTATGAAGTTCTGTACGCCGAAATTAATGTTTTTAATTTTTTAACAAACATGCTGGAAGATATTTTATTTAATAATTGTGATAACTAAGGCGGTAGATAGATATGGGTGTGTTTTCATTAGTTATGATATTATAAATACAACCATATATAGTAAGATATTTTATTTAATGTAAATAGACTATTTTTTCTATTTCATTTTTAATTATACTTTAAAACTAGAACACTTTTGTTTCCGTTATTAATAATCTATATTATATGTTTCGCTATCCAATTATACATATCAAAGAAAACTATTTATATGCAGAAAAAAAAAAAATCATTTCGAGGCACTGATCTAAATACCATTAACACGTTCCACCTGTGAAGGTAAGAAATTAAAATTTCTCAATTAATATGAATACAGTTGAAAATGTATATATCATATAAATTTTTGTTTTAATTAGATTTAATACAATTAAGAAAGGAGATGGTATTTGGATACATATATAAAAAAGTAAAATAAATGCTTCTTTAAGGAGAGTTGGTTTTATTTTCCATATCACCTTCCAGTGATGAATTGACCCACTTTCTTACTCCCATTATACTTATTCAAAGAACAAAATAAATGCAAAAACAAAAGAAGAAAAATAAATTCATATGTAACAAATAAGTGACATTTTTTATCAGTAGACTAAGATGATATAAAAAATAAAAGAAAAATAAAAAAGTGAAAGATTTCTTTTTTTAACAATGCTATACATAGAGTACTACTTTTTAACACACCTATACATTAAAATTTATTTGAAGTTATGAAATTATAATTATGACATACTATTTTATAAGAAAAAAAATTAATTAACATGCCATAAACTCAAGCTCCGTATTAACTTTACCTATAATTATTGTTTATAAGAAAATTGATTGATTACCTTAATGAAGTTTCTCCTTTCAACCAAGCATGCTACTTACCACCAGACTTGAAAATTTTAAGAATTTCTTTAAAATATTGAGTTTAACCAGGCATGCTCACCATCTTTTAATTTTTCTACCTCTATACACTTAATAAAAAAAATATTCTTTTATATTTTTTACTAATTTTTTAAACTATTTTATACTTTAAAATACAAATATAATCTTATTGATCTTGAGTATGTGTAGAGTAAAAGATTGGATATAAATATATCATTACTCGTGTAATTAAGAATAATAATATTATTATTTCCATTTTTTTATTTTTATATTTTAAGAACATAATTTAATATAAGTTATTAATTAAGGTATTACTAAATTTTTTTGTTAAAAAATCAATGACTCTCATAAAATTACATAAAAAATAAAGAAAAAATTAAAATATAATTTTTATATAATTCGCGGAAAAAACAAAAGAGGGCAAATTATGTCGGTAAAAAGTGCAGAGAAATCTAAAGTATCAGAATACTGAAAAAGTGGCATTTAATAACACGTACTTACATGCAGAGTACACACATAGAGTTTAAAAATGTAATGACGAACCAGAATTAATTACAGTTAGGGTGTGTTCCTTTGTGTAGATGGATATAGGGGAGAGTGTGAAAATGGATTTGTGTAGATTTAGGTGGATGGATATTTGTGTTTTTTTGAGTGGATTTAGAGGGTAAAGTGAGTGGATTTGGAGATCATTTTTATGAAAGTTAGTGAAAGATTTGATTAATGTGATAAATAAAATTATATGTTAAAATAGATATATTTATTAAGTTACCATAATACCCTTATGTAAAAAAAGAGAATGATTTTGTAATTTGATGTTATAAAAATAATTATAATTAATTAATACGAATTAAAAATATTAAAATTATATAAAATTCTAATAATATTTTAATTATTATATATATCTATATATAATTAATAATAAATATTATTATTATGCATGTATTATATTAATATATATATATATATATATATATATATTAATAAATATGATATTAATATATATATATATATATATATATATATTTTTTTATTATAT
>Ga0214543_1006355_pt1 | contig 21074 bp, 25 predicted proteins | sample CNSS2metaG_FD_160094 | JGI IMG/M metagenome (GOLD analysis project Ga0214543, IMG submission 160094) | Root nodule microbial communities from cowpea collected in UCLA plant growth center, Los Angeles, California, USA - CNSS2 | ecosystem: Host-associated > Plants > Roots > Nodule | place: USA...
GTTTTTTGTTTGAATTTACTGTTGAATTTACAGGTCGATTGTTCGGGTCATGTTTACGTGACAAGTTTACGATCTACTTTATTGGATAGATTGACGGACCAGGTTTACGGGTCGAGTTTACGGATCTGTTTTTCAGGTCGAGTTTATTGTTCCTGTTTACGGGTCTAGTTTATAGGTTGCGTTTCGTTTCGAATTTTTGAACCGAGTTTACGCATCGGGTTTACAAACCGAGTTTTACGGGTAGAATAAGTTAATCAAGTTTACGGGTCGTGATTGTGGCTCATATTTTACGGGATCGAATTTTATGTCGATCTTACGGGTCGTGTTTTCGGTTGGAGTTTACGGTCAAATTTACGGGTCAATTGTACGATATGAGTTTGCGGGAAGAGTTTGTGATCGAGTGTATTCGATAGGTTTACGGGTCGACTTTTTTTGGCCGAGTTTAGGGGTCAAGTTTAAGGGTCAGGTCTCTAGGCCGGAGTTTAAGGGTCAGGTATGTAGGGCAAGTTGTTAGTTTTGTTTACAGTCTAGTTTACTGGTTGAGTTTGGTTTCGACTTTTCGAGCCAAGTTTATGGATTGGGTTCACGGATTGTGGTTGACAGGTGGCCTAAGTTAGTTCAGTTTACGGGTCGAGTTTACAGGTCATCTTTACGGCTCATATGTTACATGTTCGAATTTCATGTCAATTTTTCGGGTCTTATTTTCGGTTCGAGTTTACGGTCGAATTTACGGGTATTTTGTGGTAATGTTTACGGAACAATTTTACGATTGACTTTATTGGATAGGTTTACGGAACGATTTTATGGGTTGAATTCTCGGGCTGAGTTTAAAGTTTAGGTTTATGGGACGAGTTTACTGGTCATCTTTATGAGTCTAGTTTAGTTGAGTTTCATTTTGACTTTTCGTGCTATGTTTACCAATCTTGATTATGAATCGTGTTTAACGGGTAACATAGTTTAGTCAAGTTTGCATGAACACTTTAGGGGTCATGACTATGGCTCATATTTTACGAGTTCAACTTTTATGTGGATGTTAGGGGTGGTATATTCAGTTCAATTTTACGGTCAAATTTATGGCTCGATCTTACGTGTTGTGGTTATGGGTCGAGTTTATGGTATAGGTTTACAGAACGAGTTTACGAGTCGAGTTTTAAGGCTGAGTTTACAGATCAAGTGTACGGGTCGAGTTTATTGGTCTAGTTTACGGATCTTGTTTACTAGTCGAGTTGACGAGATGGGTTTACAAATCAAGATTACGGGTCATGTTTTATAGGTCAAATTTGTTGGTCGAGTTTACAGATCGAATTTACAGGTCGAGTTTAAAGATTGAGTTTACAAATCATGATTAGGGTCGTATTATACAAGGTCAAATTTTTAACTTAATTTTACGAGTCATCTTCTCTGTTTGACTTTACGGATGACTTTACAGGTTGATTGTAGGGGTCATGTTTACGAGACAAATTTACGATTTACTTTATTGGATAGGTTCAAGGACCAGGTTTACGGGTCAAGTTTACATGTCAGGTTGTTAAGTCGAGTTTATTGTTCCTAGTTACGGGTCTAGTTTATATGTTGAGTTTTGTTTCAAATTTTCGAGTCGAGTTTACGCATTGGGTTTACGAACCGTCTTTTATGGGCGAATAGGTTAGTAAAGTTTACGGGTCGTGATTGTGACTCATATTTTACGGGGTCGAATTTTATGTCGATCTTACGGGTCGTGTTTTCGGTTTGAGTTTACGGTCAAATTTATGATCAATTGTACGGTACGAGTTTACAGGAAAAGTTTGCGATTGAGTTTATTCGATAGCTTTACAGGCCGAGTTTACGGGTCGGCTTTTCGGGCCGAGTTTAGGGGTCAAGTTTACGGGTAGAGTTTTTGGGCCGAGTTTAAGGGTCACGTTTATAGGTTGAGTTACTGGTCGTGTTTACAGCTCTTGTTTACTGTTTGAGTTTCGTTTCGACTTTTCGAGCCCAGTTTACAAATTGGGTTTATGAATCGTGTTTTACAGGTCGACTAAGTTAGTCTAGTTTACGGGTCAAATTTGAGGGCCGAGTTTAAGGGTCAGGTCTCTGGGCCGAGTTATTGGTTTTGTTTATTGCTCTAGTTTACTGGTTGAGCTTGGTTTCGAATTTTCGAGTCGAGTTTATGGATTGAGTTTACGAATCATGTTTTACAGGTGGCCTAAGTTAGTTTAGTTTACGGGTCAAGTTTACAGGTCGTGGTTGTGGCTCATATGTTACATGTTCAAATTTTATGTCAATTTTACGGGTCTTGTTTTCTGTTCAAGTTTTCGGTGGAATTTACCAGTCGATTCTTGGGATCATGTTTACGGGACAATTTTACGATCGACTTTATTGAATAGGTTTATGGAACGATTTTATGGGTTGAATTCTCGGGCTGAGTTTACGGTTCAGGTTTATGGGACGAGTTTACTAGTCATCTTTACGGGTCTAGTTTATTGGTTGAGTTTCGTTTTCACTTTTCGAGTTGAGTTTACCAATCCCGTTTACGAATCCTGTTAAACAGGTCCAATAGGTTAGTCAAGTTTACATGAACACTTTAGGGATCATGATTATGGCTCATATTTTACCGGTTCGACTTTTATGTGGATTTTACGGGTGGTGTTATCGGATTTACGGGTGGATTGTACGTGTTGTGTTTATGGGTTGCGTTTATGGGATAGGCTTACAAAACGAGTTTACGAGTCGAGTTTTCAGGTTGAGTTTACAGATAAAGTGTATGGGTCGAGTTTATTGATATAGTTTACAGATCTAGTTTACAGGTCGAGTTTAAAGATCGAGTTTGTGGGTCATGATTAGGGTCGTATTATATAAGGTCAAATTTTTAACTTAATCTCACGAGTCGTGTTTTTTGTTTGAATTTACTGTTGAATTTACAGGTCGATTGTTCGGGTCATGTTTACGTGACAAGTTTACGATCTACTTTATTGGATAGATTGACGGACCAGGTTTACGGGTCGAGTTTACGGATCTATTTTTCAGGTCGAGTTTATTGTTCCTGTTTACGGGTCTAGTTTATAGGTTGCGTTTCGTTTCGAATTTTTGAACTGAGTTTACGCATCGGGTTTACTAATCGAGTTTTACGGGTCGAATAAGTTAATCAAGTTTACGGGTCGTGATTGTGGCTCATATTTTACGGGGTCGAATTTTATGTCGATCTTACGGGTCGTGTTTTCGGTTGGAGTTTATGGTCAAATTTACGGGTCAAATTTACGGGTCAATTGTACGATATGAGTTTGCGGGAAAAGTTTGTGATCAAGTGTTTACAGTAGGTTTACGGGTCGACTTTTTGGGCCGAGTTTAGGGATACACTTTACATGCTCATTGTACGGGTTATGTTTTTAGATCGAGTTTAAGGGTCAGATTTATGGGTTGAGTTACTAGTCATGTTTATAACTCTAGTTTACTGTTTGAGTTTCGTTTTGACGTTTCGAGCCCAGTTTAAGGATTGGGTTTATGCATCGTGTTTTACAAGTCGACTAAGTTAGTCCAGTTTACGGGTCGAGTTTACGGGTCGTGATTGTTGTTCATATCTTACGTGGTCGAATTTTATGTCGATTTTGCGGGTCGTGTTTTTGTTTGAGTTTAGAGGTTGATTGTTAAAGTAATCTTTACAAGACAAGTCTACGATCGACTTTATTGGATAGGTTTACGGGCCGAGTTTTTAGGTTAAGTTCTCAGGCAGACTTTACGGTTCAGTTTTATGCGACGAGTTTATTTGTCTTGTTTACGAGTCTAGTTTACTGGTTGAATTTTGTTTTGACTTTTTGTGTCGAGTTTACCAATCATGTTTTACGGGTCGAATAGGTTAGTCAACTTTACACAATGAGTTTATAGGTCATGATTATGGATGATATTTTACGGAGTGGACTTTTATGTCGTTTTACGAGTGGTGTTTTCAGTTCGAGTTTATAGTCGATTTTACTGGTCGATTGTACGTGTTGTGTTTCTAGGTCAAATTTATGGGATAGGTTTATGGACCAAGTTTACGAGTCAAGTTTTAAAGTCGAGTTTATGGGTAAGGTGTATGGGCCGAATTTACGGGTCTTTTTTTACAGGTCTAGTTTAGTAGTTGAGATTTGTTTTAAGTTTTCGATCCCAGTTTACGCATTGGATTTACCAATCGTGTTTTAAAGGTTAAATAGGTTAGTCAATTTTACAACTCGGTTTTTCGAGTTGTGATTGTAGCTCATATTTTACGAGGTTAAATTTTATGGTGATTTTATAGGTCGTGTGCTCGATTTGAGTTTACAGTCGAATTTACAGGTTGATTATTGGGGTCATGTTTATGGGACAAATTTGCGATCGAGTTTACTCGATAGGTTTTCGGGCCGAGTTTAAGGGTCGCCTTTTTGGCCGAGTTGACGGGTCGAGTTTACAGGATTAGTTTACAGATCGAGTTTTCGAGCCGAGTTTAAGGGTCAGGTTTATGGGCTGATTTATTGGTTGTGTTTCGTTTTGACTTTTCGAGCTGAGTTTATAGATCGAATTTACAGGTCGAGTTTAAAGATTGAGTTTACAAATCATGATTAGGGTCGTATTATACAAGGTTAAATTTTTAACTTAATTTTACGAGTCATCTTCTCTGTTTGACTTTACGGATGACTGTACAGGTCGATTGTAGGGGTCATGTTTACGAGACAAGTTTACTATCTACTTTATTGGATAGGTTTACGGACCAGGTTTACGGGTCAAGTTTATGTGTCAGGCTTTTAGGCCTAGTTTATTGTTCCTTTTTACGGGTCTAGTTTGTAAGTTGAGTTTCGTTTCAAATTTTTGAGTTGTGTTTACGCATCGGGTTTACGAATCGTGTTTACGAGTCAAATAGGTTAGTCAAGTTTACGGGTCGTAATTGTGGCTCATATTTTACGGGGTCGAATTCTTTGTCGATCTTACAGGTCGTATTTTCGGTTTGAGTTTACGGTCAAATTTATTGATCGATAGTACGGTACGTGTTTACGGGAATAGTTTGCGATCGAGTTTATTCAATAGGTTTACGAGTCAAGTTTACTGGTTGGCTTTTAGAGCCGAGTTTAGGTGTCAACTTTACAGGCTCAATTTATGGGTTAAGTTTTTAGGCCGAGTTTAATGGTCAAGTTTATGGGTTGAGTTACTGGTTGTGTTTTCAACTCTAGTTTACTCTTTGAGTTTCGTTTCAACTTTTCGAGGCGAGTTTACAGATTGGGTTTATGAATCGTGTTTTACAGGTCGATTAAATTAGTCCAGTTTATGGGTCGCAATTGTGTTTCGTATCTTACGGGGTCGAATTTTATGTCAATTTTACGGGTTGTGTTTTTGTTTGAGTTTATGGTCGAATTTACGGGGTGATTGTTGGGGTCGTGTTTACGGGACAAATTTGCAATCAAGTTTAATTGATACGTTTACGGGTCGAATTTATGGTTTCCTTTTTGGGCCTAGTTTGTTGGTCGAGTTTATTGGCTTAGTTTAAGGGTCGAGTTTTAGGCTAAGTTAATGGGTCAGGTCTATGGGGCGAGTTACTAGTTTTGTTTATGACTCTAGTTTACTGGTTGAGTTTCGTTTCGACTTTTCAAGCCGAGTTTATGGATTGGGTTTACGAATCATGTTTTACAGGTGGCCTAAGTTAGTCGGGTTTACGAGTCGTGATTATGGCTCATATGTTGCATGGTCCAATTTTATGATAATTTTATGCGTCTTGTTTTCGGTTCGAGTTTACGAACGCATTTATGGGTCGATTGTTGCAGTATGTTTACGGGACAAGTTTACGATCGACTTTATTGGATAGGTTTACAGAACGATCTTAAAGGTGGAGTTCTTGGGCTGAGTTTACAGTTTAGGTTTATGGGACGAGTTTACTGTTCATGTTTAGTGCAGTTTATTGGTTGAGTTTTTTTTTTATCTTTTCAAGCTAAGACTACCAATCCCGTTTACAAATTGTGTGTAACAGGTCAAATAGGTTAGTCAAGTTTACACGAAGACTTTAGGGGTCATGATTAAGGCTTATATTTTACAGGGTCGACTTTTATGTCTATTTTACGGGTGTTGTTTTCGGTTTGAATTTATGGTCAAATTTATAAATCGATTGTACGTGTTATGTTTATGGGTCGCGTTTATGGGATAGGTTGACCGACCAAGTTTACGAGTCGAGTTTTCTGGTTGAGTTTAAGGATCATGTGTACGGGCTGACTTTACTGGTCTAGTTTACAGTTCTAGTTTACAGGTCGAGTTTACAAGTTAGGTTACAAATCAAGATTACGGGTCGTGTTTTCTAGGTCAAATTTGATGGTGGAGTTAACACATCAAATTTATAGGTCGAGTTTAACGATCGATTATACAGGGTCAAAATTTTTAAGTTAATTTTACGAGTCGTGTTTTCTGTGTGACTTTAGGGTTGAATTTACAAGTCAATTGTAGGGGTCATGTTTATGGCTCTAGTTTACTGTTTATGGCTTTGGTTTACTGTTTGAGTTATTAGTCGTGTTTATGGCTCTACTTTACTATTTGAGTTTCATTTCGACTTTTCGAGCCGAGTTTACGAATCGAGTTTATTAATCGTGTTTTACAAGTCGACTAAGTTAGTCCTATTTACGAGTCAAATTTATGGTTCGTGATTGTGGTTCGTATCTTACGGGGTCGAATTTATGTTGATTTTGCAAGTCATGTTTTTGGTTCGAGTTTATGGTTTGATTGTTGGGGTCATCTTTACGAGACAATTTTACGACAACTTTATTGGATAGGTTTATGGACCGAGTTTATGGGTCGAGTTCTCAGGCCAATTTTACGGTTCAGTATTATGGGACGAGTTTGTGGTCCTGTTTATGGGTCTAGTTTACTAGTTGAATTTTGTTTTGACTTTTGAAGCCAAGTTTACGAATCATGTTTTACGGGTCGTATAGGTTAGTTAAGTTTACGCGACGAGTTTATGTTTCATAATTATGGCTAATATTTTACAGAGTCGACTTTTATGTCGATTTACGGGTGGATTTTTCAGTTCGAGTTTTCAGGCTGAGTTTACAGATCAAGTGTACAGGTTGAGTTTAGTGGTCTAGTTTATAGATCTAGTTTACGGATCGAATTTAGGAGTTAGGTTTACAAATCAAGATTACGGGTTGTGTTTTATAGGTCAAATTTGCTTGTTGAGTTTACAGATTGAATGTACAGTTTGAGTTTAAAGATCGATTATATAAGGTCAACTTTATAAGTTTATTTTACGAGTTGTGTTTTCTGTTTGACTTTACGGTTGAATTTACAAGTCAATTGTAGGGGTTATATTTATGAGACAAATTTATGATCTACTTTATTGGATAGGTTTACGGACCAGGTTAACGGGTTGAGTTTACGGATCATGTTTTCAAGTCGAGTTTATTGGTCCTTTTTACGGGTCTAGTTTATAGGTTGAGTTTCGTTTCGACATGTTTTACGGGTTGAATAAGTTAGTCAAGTTTATAGGTGGTGATTGTGGTTCATATTTTAATGGATAGAATTTTATGTCGATCTTATGTGTCGTGTTCTCGACTTGAGTTTACGATCGAATTTACAGGTCAATTGTTGTGGTCGTGTTTACGGGACAACTTTGCGATCGAGTTTATTCGATAGCTTGACGAGCCAAGTTTACAAGTTGCCTTTTTGTACTGAGTTTACGGGTCGAGTTTATAGGCTTAGTTTACGGGTCAAGTTTTCGGGCCAAGTTTAAAGGTCAGGTTTATAGGCCTAAATAATGGTCGTGTTTATGACTCTAGTTTACTAGTTGAGTTTCGTTTCAACTTTTCAAGTCGAGTTTAAGAATTGTGTTTTATAGGTCGTTTAAGTTAGTACAATTTACGGGTCGTGATTGTGGTCCGTATCTTACAGGGTCGAATTTTATTGCGATTTTGTGGGTCATGTTTTTGGTTTGAGTTTATAGTCGAATTTACAGGTTGATTGTTCAGGTCTTCTTTACGAGACAAGTTTACGATCGACTTAATTGGATAGGTTTACAGAGCGGGTTTATGGGTTGAGTTCTCGGGCTGAGTTTACAGTTCAGGTTTGTGGGATGAGTTTACTGGTTATGTTTACGGGTCTAGTTTATTGGTTGAGTTTTGTTTTGACTTTTAGAGCTGAGTTTACCAATCTCGTTTACGAATCGTGTTTAACAGGTCAAATAGGTTAGTCAAGTTTACGGCTTGGGTTCATGGGTTGTGATTGTGGCTCATATTTTACGGGTCAAATTTTGTGTCGATCTTTCGGGTCGTGTTCTCGGTTTGAGTTTATGGTCGAATTTACGGGTCAAATGTTATGGTCAGGGACAACTTTGCGATCTAGTTTATTGGATTACTTGACGGGCCAAATTTACGGGTTGTCTTTTTAGGCCGATTTTACGGGTCGAGTTTATGGGCTTACTTTACGGGTCAAGTTTTCGGGCCAAGTTTAAGGGTCAGGTCTATAAGCATAGTTATTGGTCATGTTTACGACTCTAGTTTACTGGTTGAGTTTCGTTTCGACTTTTCAAACCGAGTTTACAGATTGGGTTTATGAATCATGTTTTATAGGTCGAATAAGTTAGTACAGTTTACTGGTCGAATTTACGGGTCGAGATTGTGGTTCGTATCTTACATGGTCAAAAGTTATGTCGATATTGCGGGTCGTGTTTTTGGTTCTAGTTTACGGTCGAATTTACAGGTTGATTGTTCGGGACTTCTTTACGTGACAAGTTTACAATCGACTTTATTGGATAGGTTTACAGAACGAGTTTATGGGTTGAGTTCTCGGGCTGAGTTTACTGTTCAGGTTTATGGGACGAGTTTATTGGTTATGTTTACAGGTCTAGTTTATTGGTTGAGTTTTGTTTTGACTTTTAGAGCGGAGTTTACCAATCCCGTTTTCGAATCATGTTTAACGGGTCAAATAGGTTAGTTAAGTTTACGGCTCGAGTTTATGGGTCGTGATTGTGACTCATATTTTACGGGGTCAAATTTTATGTCGCTCTTTCGGGTAGTGTTCTCAGTTTGAGTTTACGGTCAAATTTACGGGTCGATTGTTGTGGTCGTGTTTACAGGAAAACTTTGCGATCAAGTTTATTCGACGGGTTGACGGGCCGAGTTTACAAGTCACCTTTTTGGGCCGAGTTTACAGGTCAAGATTTCGGGTCGAGTTTAAGGGTCGGGTTTTTGGACCGAGTTACTAGTTGTGTTTGTGGCTCTAGTTTATTGGTTGAGTTCCGTTTTGAATTTTCGAGCCGAGTTGACAGATAGGATTTATCAATTGTATTTTATAGGTGGCCTATGTTAGTCCAGTTTATGGGTTGAGTTTACAGGTCGTGATTGTGGCTAATATGTTACGTGGTCAAATTTTATGTCAATTTTACGGGTCATGTTTTCAGTTCGAGTTTACGGTCCAATTTACGGATCGATTGTTAGGGTCATGTTTACAGGACAAATTTATGATTGACTTTACGGGATTTGTTTATAGACCAAGTTTGTAGGTCGAGTTCTTGGGCTGACTTTACGATTCAAGTTTATGGGACAAGTTTACTGGTCATGTTTACAGATCTAGTTTATTGGTTGAGTTTCATTTTGACTTTTCGAGCTGATATTACCAATCCCGTTTATGAATCGTGTTTAACGGGTCGAATATGTTAGTCAAGTTTACACGACGACTTTAGGGGTCATGATTATGGCTCATATTTTATGGGGTCGACTTTTATGTCGTTTTTACGAGTGGTGTTTTTAGTTTGAGTTTACGGTCGAATTTACGGGTTGATTGTTAGGGTTGGTTTGCGGGACAACTTTGCGATCAAGTTTATTCGATAGGTTGATGGGTCGAGTTTACGGGTCGCCTTTTTGGGCCGAGTTTACGAGCTTAGTTTACGGGTCAAGTTTTTTAGCCATGTTTAAATGTTAGGTTTATGGTCGAGTTATTGGTCGTGTTTACAGCTCTAGTTTACTTGTTGAGTTTCATTTTGACTTTTCGAGCCGAATTTACATATTGGGTTTATGAATCGTGTTTTACATGTCGACTAGATTAGTACAGTTTATGGGTCGAGTTTACGGGTCGTGGTTGTGGTTCTTATCTTACGGGGTCAAATTTTATGTCGACATTGCAGATCGTGTTTTTGATTCGAGTTTACGGTCGAATTTACGAGTTGATTGTTAGGGTCAACTTTACGAGACAAGTTTACGATCGATTTTATTGGATAGGTTTACGAGGCCAGTTTGTGGGTTAAGTTCTCGAGATGAGTTTAAGGTTCTGGTTTATGGGACGAGTTTAATGGTTATGTTTACGGGTCTAGTTTATTGCTTGAGTTTCCTTTTGACTTTTAGAGTTGAGTTTACCAATCCCTTTTATGAATCCCATTTAACGGGTCGAATAGGTTAGTCAAGTTTACACGCAGACTTTAGGGGTCATGAATATAGCGCGTATTTTATGGAGTCGACTTTTATGTCGGCTTTACGAGTGGTGTTTTTGATTCGAGTTTACGGTCGAATTTACGGGTTGATTGTACGTGTAGTGCTTATGGGTCGAGTTTATGGGATAGGTTTACGCACCGAGTTTACGAGTCGAGTTTTCAGGTTGAGTTTACGGATCAGGTGTACGAGCTGACTTTACTTGTTTAATTTACGAATCTAGTTTACGGGTCGAGTTTACAAGTTGGGTTTACAAATCAAGATTAGGGGTCGTGTTTTATAGGTCAAATTTGCTGGTCAAGTTTACATATCAAATTTATAGGTTGAGTTTAAAGATCGAGTATACAGGGTCAAATTTTTAATTTAATTTTATGAGTCGTGTTTTCTGTTTGACTTTACGGTTGAATTTACAAGTCGATTCTACGGGTCATGTTTACGAGACAAGTTTACGATCTACTTTATTGGATAGGTTCACGGACCAGGTTTACGGGTTGAGTTTACGAGTCAGCTTTTCAAGCCGAGTTTATTGGTCCTTTTTACGGGTCTAGTTTATAGGTTGAGTTTCGTTTCGACTTTTCGAGCCGAGATACGCATCGTGTTTACGTATCATGTTTTACGGGTCGAATAGATTAGTCATGTTTACACGAAGACTTTATGGCTCATGATTGTGGCTCATATTTTATGGGGTCATCTTTTATATCAGTTTTATGGGTGCTTTTTTCAGTTTGATTTTACGGTAGAATTTACGGGTTGATTGTTAGGGTTGGTTTACAGGACAACTTTGCGAACGAGTTTATTCGATAGGTTGACAGGCTGAGTTTACAGGTAGCCTTTTTGGGCCGATTTTACGGGCTTAGTTTACGGGTCAAGTTTTTGGGCTGAGTTTAAATGTTAAGTTTATGGTCGAGTTATTGATCATGTTTACGATTGTAGTTTACTTGATGAGTTTTGTTTTGACTTTTTGAGCCGAGTTTACATATTGAGTTTATGAATCATGTTTTACAGGTCAACTAAGTTAGTACAGTTTACGGGTCGAGTTTACGGGTCGTGGTTGTGGTTCTTATCTTACGGTGTCGAATTTTATGTCGACTTTGCAGGTCGTGTTTTTGGTTCGAATTTACGGGTTGATTGTTAGGGTCAACTTTATGAGACAAGTTTACGATCGATTTTATTGGATAGGTTTATAGAACCAGTTTATGGGTTGAGTTCTCGGGATGAGTTTACGGTTCTGGTTAATGGGAGAGTTTAGTGGTTATGTTTACGAGTCTAATTTATTGGTTGAGTTTCCTTTTGACTTTTAGAGCTGAGTTTACCAATCCCGTTTATGAATCGTATTTAACGGGTCGAATACGTTAGTCAAGTTTACACGAAGACTTTAGGGGTCATGAATATGGCTCGTATTTTATGGAGTCGACTTTTATGTCAGCTTTACGAGTGGTGGTTTTGATTCGAGTTTACGGTCGAATTTACGGGTCGATTGTACGTGTAGTGCTTATGGGTCGAGTTTAAGGGATAGGTTTACGGACCGAGTTTACGAGTCAAGATTTCAGGTTGAGTTTACAGATCAAGTGTACAGGTCGAGTTTATTGGTCTAGTTTACGGATCAGGTGTACGGGCTGACTTTACTAGTCTAATTTACGGATCTAGTTTATGGGTCGAGTTTACGAGTTGGGTGTATAAATCAAGATTACTGATCATGTTTTATATGTCAAATTTGTTGGTCGATTATGGAGGGTCAAATTTTTAATTTAATTTTACGAGTCGTGTTTTCTGTTTGACTTAACGGTTGAATTTACAAGTCGATTATAGAGGTCATGTTTACGAGACAAGTTTACGATTTACTTTATTGGATAGGTTTACGGACCAGGTTTATGGATTGAGTTTACGGGTCATGTTTTCAAGCCCAGTTTATTGGTCCTTTTTACGGGTCTAGTTTATAGGTTGATTTTTGTTTCGACTTTTCGAGCTGAGTTTACGCATCGGGTTTACGAATCATGTCTAATGGGTCGAATAGGTTAGTCAAGTTTACGGGTCTTGATTTTATGTCGATCTTACTAGTTGTTTCTCGATTTGAGTTTATGGTCGAATTTACAGGTCAATTGTTGGGGTTGGTTTAATGGACAACTTTGCGATCGAGTTTATTTGATAAGTTGACAGGTCGAGTTTACGAGTCGCCTTTTTGGGCTAGGTATACAGGTCGAATTTACGGGCTTAATTTATGGGTCAAGTTTCCGGGCCGAGTTTAAATGTTAGGTTTATGGCCATTATTGGTCGTGTTTACGGCTCTTGTTTACTAGTTAAGTTTCGTTTCAACTTTTCGAGTCTAGTTTACGGATTGGGTTTATGAATCGTGTTTTATAGGTCGACTAAGTTAGTACAGTTTACGTGTTGAATTTACGGGTCGTGATTGTGGTTCGTATCTTACGAGGTCAAATTTTATGTCAACTTTGCGAGTCGTGTTTTTTGTTCGAGTTTACCGTCGAATTTATGAGTTGATTGTTGGGGTCATCTTTACCAGACAATTTTACGATCAATTTTATTGGATAGGTTTATCGAACGAGTTTATGTGTTGAGTTCTCGAGCTGAGTTTACGGTTCCGCTTTGTAAGACGAGTTTACTAGTTATGCTTGCGGGTCTAGTTTTTGGGTTGAGTTTCATTTTGACTTTTCGAGCTAAGTTTAGCAATCTTGTTCATGAATCGTGTTTAACGGGTCGAATATGTTAGTCAAGTTTACACGAAAACATTATTGGTCATGATTATGGCTTATATTTTACGAGGTCGACTTTTATGTCGATTTTACGAGTGGTTCGGTTCGAATTTACGATTGAATTTACGAGTTGATTGTACATGTTGTGTTTATGGGTCAAGTTTATGGGATATGTTTACGGATTGAATTTATGAGTCGAGTATTGAGGCTGAGTTTATGGATCAGGTGTACGGGCTGAGTTTATTGGTCTTGTTTATGGATCCAGTTTATGGGTCGAGTTTTCGAGTTGGGTTTACAAATCAAGATTACAAGTCGTGTTTTATAGGTCAAATTATCTGGTCGAGTTTACGGATCGAATGTATAGGTCGAGTTTAAAGATCGAGTTTGCAGGTCATGATTAGTGTCGTATTTTACGGGGTCAAATTTTTTAAGTTAATTTTACGAGTCGTATTTTCTATCTGACATTACGATTGAATTTACAGCTCAATTGTAGGGGTCATGTTTACGAGACAAGTTTATGATCTACTTTATTAGATAAGTTTACGGACCAAGTTTACGAGTCAAGTTTAAAGGCCGAGTTTATTGGTCTTGTTTACGAGTCATGTTTATAGGTTGAGTTTTGTTTCGACTTTTCGAGCCGAGTTTATGCATCGGGTTTACGAATCGTGTTTTACAGATCGAATATATTAGTCAAGTTTACGGGTCGAGATTGTGGCTCATGTTTTACGGGGTCAAATTTTATGTCGATCATACGGGTCGTGTTTTCGGTGAGTTTGCTATCAAATTTACGAGTCGATTTTACAGTACGTGTTTACGGAAAAAGTTTGCGATCAAGTTTATTCGATAGGTTAACAGACCGAGTTTACGAGTCGGCTTTTTGGGCCGAGTTTAGTGCTCAAGTTTATGGGTTGAATTTTTAGACTGAGTTTAAGGGTCAGGCTTATGGGTCGAGTTACTAGTCGTGTTTACGACTCTAGTTTACTGGTTGAGTTTTGTTTCGACTTTTCGAGCCGATTTTACGGATTGGGTTTACGAATCGTGTTTTACAGGTCGAATAAGTTAGTCCAGTTTATGGATCGAGTTTAAGGGTCGTACTTGTGGTTCATTCCTTACGGGGTCAAATTTTATGTCGATTTTGCGGGTCGTGTTTTTGGTTCGAGTTTACAGTCAAATTTATTGTTGATAAACTGAGTCATCTTTACGAGACAAGTTTACGATTGACTTTATTGGATATGTTTATGAAACAAGTTTATGAGTTGAGTTCTTGGGCTGAGTTTACGGTTTTGGTTTATGGTACGAGTTTACTTGTTATGTTTACGGATCTAGTTTATTGGTTGAGTTTTGTTTTGACTTTTCGAGCTGAGTTTCCATATCCCGTTTACAAATTCTTTTTTAACGGGTCGAATAGATTAGTCAAGTTCACATGAAGACTTCACGGGTCATGATTATAGCTCATATTTTAGAGGGTCAACTTTTACGTCAATTTTGTGGGTGGTGTTTTCGGTTCGAGTTTACGATCAAATTTACGAGTCGATTGTATGTGTTGTGTTTATGGGTCGAGTTTATGGGATAGGTTTATGGACCGAGTGTACGAGTAGTGTTTTCAGGCTGAGTTTACGGATCAAGTGTACCAGCCAACTTTACTGGTTTAGTTTACGAATCTAGTTTACGGGTTGAGTTGCGAGCTTAGTTTACGGGTTAAGTTTTCGGGCCGAGTTTAAGGGTCAGGTTTATGGCCGATTTATTGGTCGTGTTTACGGCTCTAGTTTACTGGTTGAGTTTCGTTTTGACTTTTTGAGCCGAGTTTACGGATCGGGTTTATGAATCATGTTTTATAGGTCGACTAAGTTAGTACAATTTACGAGTCCAGTTTACGGGTCATGATTGTGGTTCGTATCTTACGGGGTCGAATTTTACGTCGACTTTGTAGATCGTGTTTTTGGTTCGAGTTTACGATCGAATTTACAGGTTGATTGTTGGGGAAATCTTTATGACGCAAGTTTATCATCGACTTTATTAGATAGGTTTACAGAATGACTTTATGGGTTGAATTCTTGGGTTGAGTTTACAGTTTCAGTTTATAGGACTAGTTTACTAGTTATGTTTACGGGTCTAATTTATTGGTTGAGTTTCGTTTTGACTTTTCGAACTGAGTTTCCAATCCCGTTTACGAATCATGTTCAATGGGTCGAATAGGTTAGTCAAGTTCACACGAAAACTTTAAGGGTCATGATTATAGCGCGTATTTTACAGAGTCGACTTTTATGTCTGTTTGATGGGTGGTGTTTTCAGTTCGAATTTACGATCGAATTTATGGATCGATTGTACGTGTTGTGTTTTTGGGTCGAGTTTATGGGTCTTGTTTTCATATTTATGGGCGGAGTTTACTCGTCGTGTTTATGAGTCTAGTTTACTGGTTGAGTTTCGTTTCGACTTTTCGAGCCGAGTTTACGAATCTCGTTTATGAATTGTGTTTAACAGGTCAAATAGGCTAATCAAGTTTACGCGAAGTGTTTACGAAACATGATTATGGCTCATAATTTTTCGGGTCACCTTTTATGTCGATTTTACGGTCGTGTTTTCGATTCGAGTTTATGGTTAAATTTACAGGTCGATTGTACGTGTTGTATTTACGAGTCGAGTTTATGGTATATGTTTACGGACCAAGTTGACCAAGTTGACCAAGTGTCGCAACATCGAAAAAAATTGCGACGGGATGACCAATGTAAAAAAATGTCGTTTAAAATATAAATTTAATAAAGGGGACTTTCCACCACAGTTTTTGGGAAACTTGGGAAAACCTAAAGAAATAAATGGTTTGCAAAACCGGATTAGGTCCAGGAGTTGGTTACGGGTGGGAAAGATATTAGCACCCATACGTCTGTCCTAAGACGATACCTTTAATCAAGTGTGGAAAACTAATATTATTTTAATATATTTGTTTTTTTTTTCAAAAGTCAAACAGAACATTACTAAAATGAATGAATTTTTTTATTTATTTTATATTTGGGTCCGACAAGGTGTTTAACCTTACTCCTACGATTCTCATAAAAATGAGAAATGAGGGTTACGTAGTTCTCTTTTTAAAAAAGCAAATTATTAAAACTTCTATTTGATTAATATCTTTTTTCTCAATTTTTAATTTTAATATATAGGTATTATTTATCAAGTGAATCTGAGACTCAACATGATAAAGATTTACCATCAAGCAAGTCCGAGACTAGACATGATGATTAAAAATTATTTAAGAAAATTATTTAATTATCAAGTAAGTCCGGGACTGGACATGATAATTAAAAATTATTTAAGAAAAATATTTAATTATCAAGCAAGTCCGAGACTAGACATGATAATCAAACTTTATTTAAGAAAAACATTTAATTATCAAGCAAGTCTGAGACTAGACATGATAATCAAACTTTATTTAAGAAAAAATATTTAATTATATCAAGCAAGTCCGAGACTAGACATGATAATCAAATTTTATCATCAAGCTAGTTTGATACTAGACATGATGATTAAATATGTTTTAAAATTTTAATTTGTAATATTTTACTGTGTAATTTTGATTAAAAACAAAGAGAATCATCTATATGTAAGAACAAAACCTAAATAAAACATGAAAGATAGAAAAAAAATAGGGGTGTAAAGAACCTAAATCTTTAATTAATATTGCAGGGTATGCATATTAAAACAATGGGTACAAACAATAAATTGAATAAGACTGCAAGTATTAAACTACAAGGGTGAGCAAAGTAATATAGGTTTAATCCAATTATTAGCATATGGGAGTATAAAGGGTTAAAACAGGGTACAGAAAGAAAGTTCAGATCGTCCAGGCTTATACCCAATTCCTTTTCTGCTAAACTGTATTTTATCACTTTTATCATTATTATTGTTTTTTTATGGTTTATCCTTCTTTCACTTATTCATCATTTCTTCTACCCTTATCCTAAAAAGAACTTTAAAATATGCAGCATTAATAAGCTAAAACTTAAAACGTTAAAATCTAAAATATTTATAAACTAAAGTTAAAACGTTAAAACTTTCAGGTTTTGCTCTAAATACTTTGAACTCTTTGCACCTTCATCACTCAAGATACCATCACCAAAACCCTAATCTTCTATCGCGGCATCCAACAACAACACTGACTTTCTAAACCACCAATCATTGTATCACTTTAATCAAACTAGAAGCAAATTCTGTATTCCATTATGTACAAATATGAACCATCAACATATTACTCCGGACAGTGGAATCATGAATAATGCAATATGTAACCAAGCTTGTTTAACAGAAACACTTAGAATGATAGCATGCAAATCATAAAATCAACTAGGATTATTAAACATGAATACAAAACAAGAATTGAACAATGGAACCCTAATAGTAAGCATCATAATCGGTGAAGATGAAGGTAATTGCATATGAATGGAAATTTATTTGAAACTAAACTTCAGAAAACAAATGCAAGTCCAGTGAGTATAGGACGAATATTCAAATTAAAGCGCATGATCAATGCAAATCCATCAAATGCGCGAGCAATTCGAACAAAGGATTCAAAATAAAAATTCAATAGAAACCATAGGGGAGATCAAGAATGAGTACCTTCGTTGCAGTGACATTTCTTTCCTTTGCTATCCCAAATCTTTCTTCTCCCTCTTCTCTTTCTCTCTTTCTCTCTTTCTTCTCTTTCTCGCTTTCTCCCTCTCTTCCCAAGACTCCAGCCCGCTTCTTTCTGTTTCTTCCGTTTTCTTCCTCAAAACCCAATCGACTTTCTCGCTTTCTCTCTTTCTTTTCTTTTCTCTCTTTCTCGCTTTCTTCTTTCTTCTCTCTTCTGACTTTTTTCTCGCATTCTTTCTTTCTTTCTCCCTTCTTTTCTTCTCTTTCTCGAAACCTCAGTCGAATCCTCTTTCTCTCTCTCTTCTTTCTTTTTTTTTTTCTTTCTCGAAACCTCTTTTTTTCTCCCGCTTTTTCCTTCAAAACCGAATCCCCAACCTTTTCTGTTTTTCTCCCTCCTCCCTCCAAACCGAATCCCCTCCTTTTTCTTTTGCCTCTGCTTTTATAGTCATTCCCCGCGTGAGTGAAGAGTGCGTTGGTTAGTTAGTTGAGTTAGTTGGGTGAGTGAAACGTTAATTTGTAAGTGCAGTGTATGTGCCTAAGTTGCAGGGATGGCAACTCGGCGGGCGGGCACGGATTTCGTTATCCCATATCCATTTTCGTAAAAAAAAATTATTCACATTCTTATACTCAAATTTAACGGATATCAAACTTTTGTCTCATCTCCATTTCCATTCCCACCGGATAACGGGTATAATGAAACTTAGTTGATAAAATTAAAAAATATTTTCAAAAAAACATAAAAGGAAAACAAATATTCAAATTAAAATATATTTTAAATGTTTGTTTGCTTTAATTTTTTAAATTCTAATGAATATCTTTTTTATACACCAATAAAATTTATAATACATCACTTGATCAAAATGACACAAAGAACAAATAATAAATATAATAATAAAATTTTGACATAGATTTTGTATCTTTTGAACTCCAATATATGTTGGATAGTGACAAAAAAATATTCAAGGCAATTACATTAAATTTTTATATTGTAGTAAATAAAAGTTATTTATACAATTAAAGTGAAAAAATTACACTATGATTGATAATGAGTTAGAAAATAAAAAATAACTAGATAGAATATATCGAAATATTATTCTACATGATGAAATTAAACAATAAATAAAAATATTAAAAAGTTAACAAATGTGTGTCTTAAAAATAATTTGAGAGAGTATTGAAAGAAATCGCACAAAGGAAATCAAATGTATAATTAAATGTATAATAAGATGAAAAATATCATAGAGATCTAAGAAAACTTTTCAAATATCAACATATATACCCAATGGTTGAAAAAAAACGAAAATTATTTTAACGAAACAAAAGAGTTCTTTAAATTAAACAAAAAATTAATAATAATAAGTAAAGAATTTTTTTTATATTACCTTAAATTGAGAGTATTAAACATTCTCATTAGAAAGAAAAATATATAATAAATAAAATATTAAAAAATAATAGAAATATTCAAATGCATAAATTTTTTTTAATTGACATACATCATTTAAACATAATTACATAAAAGTTATGATATGGTTAAAAATATATTGGAGATGCGAATAAGTTTCATGACAAACCAAATAATTAGAAGAAAAAAAAATAGAATATATATATATATATATATATATATATATATATATATATATATAAGATTACTTAATTAATTGTGAATATTTTAAAAATTTAAATCAGGACGAAGATATGGTGGGGACGGGTATTATGGCGGGGATATGTACATCCTCATCCCCATCCCCATACCCAATTGAAAAAGTCGAGGATTTCCTATACCCATACCCAGACAATACGGAGATTCCCGTCAAAACGGGGACGAGTTCGGGCAATACCCACGGGAATGGGTTTATTTGCCATTTCTACTAAGTTGTAACTTGTGAGGTGAGTGTCTATTGTGTTTCGTGGGCCATGGGTTAAGTGTTAGTGTAGTGCGTGAGGTGCATGGGTTATGAACACGTGAGTGCAGTCAGAGGTTCTGAGGGAAGTGATGTGACCCACCAAGTCCAATTGCACCTTCAAGCTCAAGCTTAAGTCCATTAAAAGACCTAATAATAAGAAGTATGATAAAGAAGATTCAAATGGGCCTTCCAATAGATGGATACAAATCTAATGGGCTTGTCACATTATTTTCATAAACCAAAGAAATCACCAAGACCTGAAGAAGTGCATCAAAGCCCAGTAGAATAGATTTTAAATTGGGCCAATGTTTGGGCTTTGCTTTCAATAATGGTATAAGACATAAAAATAAGTGTTATATGTACAAATGGGCTCGGCCCACTAAGAGTCTCCCTTAGATTGTGACTTCCTCATGGATCATGCATCCCATAGAGCTAAGTCCACACTTCACCCATACGCCTCCTACATCTAAGGGCTAAGAGAGTATCTTCTTTTCCAAGTCTTCATTCAAAGGATAGGAAGATGCCTCCTTGTCCAAGCCACCATCCAAGGATGATGATTAAAGCTTCTCCTCCAAGCTTGATCTAAGGGTCAAGAATTAGTCTAACTTTTAGGCTCACATATAAAAAGCCAAAAGTAGACCATTTGTACATTTTTACTCTTGAATTTTGCAATAGAAGCATAGTGTTGAGAGTATTCCACCCTATTGCATTTGAGAGTCTCCTTTGCTAGAGGATTGAATCATCTCCTCTAGCCACCTTCCCCTAGCTTTCAAATACCTTAGTCCGAACCAATGCTTAGCAAGAGCCTTAAACACTTGCTTCCACTCCCTTTCATGGATCACGTCTACTTCATGGAACTTTCATCCATTCCGCACCAAGAGCTCCACCAAAAAATGAGATAATGAATGTCGTGTGCAAGTGTGAGAGTTTAGTGAGGTGTAAGTGCAGTGAGGATCTAGTGAGAAAAGAGTGTGTGTGTTAGACTTTAGTAAGGATTGAGTGTGAGGGTTTGGTGAGGTGTGGTGCAGTGAGGTTCTAGTTAGAAAATGTTGTGAGAGAGTGAAGCAAGCGGTGAGTGCAGTGAAATGTGGTGTATGTGGGTTATGTGTGTGTAGTGAAGTGAAGTGTGTGTGTAGTGAAGTGAAAATAGTGAGTGAAGTGAGGGATGAGCGTGGTTGTGTGTGTTACGTGAAGTTGGTGCTAGTGCAGTGGAGTGTGGGTGCATGCATGGTGTATGTGGGGGTTGTGAGTGTGAAGGTTTGAGTGATATGGGTGATGGGAAAAACAATAACACAAACAATATACCAGAGAATGCAGCGGATATAATTTTCCCTAACTTGCAAGAATCTATGAGGAGCAATAATCAAAGAGCAGCAATAATAAATCACCAAAAGCACAAATAAAGGCACCAAGATTTTTAACATGGAAAACCCCTCAAATCAAGGGTAAAAACCACG
>Ga0214543_1006358_pt1 | contig 21069 bp, 6 predicted proteins | sample CNSS2metaG_FD_160094 | JGI IMG/M metagenome (GOLD analysis project Ga0214543, IMG submission 160094) | Root nodule microbial communities from cowpea collected in UCLA plant growth center, Los Angeles, California, USA - CNSS2 | ecosystem: Host-associated > Plants > Roots > Nodule | place: USA...
AGTATTAAATTGTTAATGAAGAAGTCGTCCCATATTGGAGAGACTTCAGTGTTGTATTGATAATGAAGAAGTCGTACCATATTGGAACGACTTTAGTTCGAATAAAAATTAAATATTTTTTAGTCATGTTAATTAGTTAAATAATAATGCATATAAGTAATCATCATTATCATTATCTTCGATGTCGTCTATGTCTTAATTGAGGACTCTGAACTGGATCGTCATTATCATTATCTTCACCTAGACCTAGACGACACCGAAGAAGACCTCCTTGTGGCACAGGCTCTCATAGATAACTTTCATGTCCTATTATAAGAAACCAAAATCATCATGAAATTTTTAATTACTTATATGCATTATTATTTAACTAATTAATATGACTAAAAAATATTTAATTTTTATTCAAACTAAAGTCGTTCCAATATGGTACGACTTCTTCATTATCAATATAACACTGAAGTCTCTCCAATATGGGACGACTTCTTCATTAACAATTTAATATTGAAGTCTTTCCATATTGGCACGACTTTGCTTTAAATGTTAATTAGAATCGTCTGAATATGGCACGACTTCTTCATAACACAGAAGTCTCCCCATGTTGGCACGACTTCAGCTTATTTTAATCAAATTCGCCTTAATTTGGCACGACTTCTTCAAGATGAAGTCGTGCCATTTTTTCATAACTTACCTCTGCTGGGAATTTAAAAAAAAAACTGCACCATTTTAGAAAATTGGAAAAAAAATTGCACCAATTTGGGAAAGAGAGTGATATTAATTTATGTTTATATTGATCTTAATAAATTTAAAGATATTTTAATAATTTATTTATTTATTTATTTATTTATGATCTATATATTATTATTATTTATTATTTTATATTTATGTTATTTATTTTGTTTTGAGTAATATATTCATCTTTCATTTCACATTTCTAATGTTTAATTTATTTTCTATAATATATTTTCCATTTTTTTATGTCTGTATTATTTAATTTATTTTCAAGAATAGTTTTTTTATATTTTTTATGTTTCTATTATCTAATTTACTTTTAGTACTATGAATTATTTTTATTCTTTTAATTATTCATGTTTTTACTATTTGATTTAAATTTTAGTGATATATTGGTTCGTAATTAATTTTGTATTTATATTTTTAATTATTTTTTATATTATCCCTTTTATCTTTATAGTGTTGTGTAAAATATTTAAAAAAAATATTATTTCCATAATCATAAATTAAGCTAAAAAGATAAAAAAAAAACATCAAATTAAACAAAATGAATGCAATAAATTTAGAACATATATTTCATCATTATTCATTATGTTAATTTCGAGTGTATAAATTAGTTATTTAAATAATGAATAAGATAAAGTTATGATGTACTTATGAAGTTACAAGGAACCTTAAAATAATACTGATTGTATAAAATAGCATATAAATTTAAGAAAATTAGGTCCCTGACTATTTAAGAATATATTAATGTATGAGTGTATATTTCGAAACTCAACTTAATAAATTGTCATACGAAAGAAAATTATCGAGATAGGATTTAGAAAATAATTATTAAGTTGAATATTGATGGTGTAGTTTGGGTTGACACGTTCTAATTATTTATTATATAGAGAGGAACCGACGTCAATATATAAGTAATTTTTTAGTTTTTTTAGAAATATAGAATCTATTACGAGATCATTTATATTTATGTTTTGAAACATAATTGGACGAATATTGAATAATAATTTTATTTTACTTTGTTAAGATCTTTTCGATAAATATGTGATTTTCATGTTTTGGTATATTTTTTAATTCAAATTTTTTTGATACAATAACAAATGATGAATGAAATTTGAAATGTCATCGTATGTCAAAATTTATAATAAATTAATTTAAAATATTTAGATAGTTCAATATAATGTCTTAAACTAACATATATATAAAAATAAAAAAACAAGTATAAGACTGTATAATTCCTACTTAAGTATTTGAACAAGTATTTTTAAGATTAAATTTAATTTATATTTAAAAGTAAAAAACAAATATAATTTTATCCATGTTATTAATAAGAAATACTTGATTACCAACTAACTTCTTCTACACAATAAATCATTATAAATCTGATTTATTTATTAAAGTAAAATAAAATCATATAATTTTAGTGTTTGTTATTGTCAATTAAGCTTATTAAGATTTTTTTTAATATTGCAAAAACTTCACATTTTTTTCTTTTATTTTCTTTTATACATAGTCATGATATACAATACAGACGAAGGAGGGAGTCCCATACAAGATGTTCATCAAATACACAAATCGTTCTCTCTTAGAACGATTACTCACACTAAAATTTAGTATTTACTCTTAAAATGAATCTAATAATTTTAGTTTGATAACATAAATTTAAAAAAAAAAAAAAATCTTAAGAAAGGACAGCAAGTATTTTTAAATTATATAACATAATTTTCATACTAAACAAATTAATAAGAGAATAATTAAAATGCATCAATTTAATATATATTAAGAAATTTTCCCACAAACTTTAGTGGATATATAGTTCTTTTATCATATGCAACTATTAATGATGAATTCCAGGGTTTTGAAAGACTAAAGAGTAAAATAGAACATTCGAAGGAATATGCTGCCTTATGTACTTTGGCTATTAAAAAAAGGAAATAAATAAATATAATAGTGCGGTGCCTCTGCGCCACATACAAACCTGCTTTATAGTTTTACTTTTTTATTTATTTATTATTATTTGTTTTCTTTATCACTTTCCCATCTCACGCCACAAAGTGTAACAGAAAGTGTTCCAAAAAGATTCTCTTCGTTCCTGCGTCCACGAATCCAAATTTTCACTTTTGTTTTTTCTAACAATCACTCATATACGATTTTATAAGAAAAAATATCGAATAAAATGTCAAATTTACTGCCTAAAATTAAACTTACGTGAATAAATCAATTGACTACATTAAAGTTAAGAATAAAAGTGATTGATGGTCAAGTATCGAATTACTTTTTATACTGTCACTATTTTTCTTTACTAATAATGAAAATTGATAATACACTTCATTTTTTAAATATAAAACCATCAATTTATGTTAATAATGTAACGTTGGTTTAAAAAAAAAAAAACAGGATGCTAAAATATATACACTCACAATTTTGAAAATGGGGGAATCATTCTCTTCATTAATTATCTTTGTAACTGATATAATATCAGTATGAAAATCAAATATGATATTGGCTAAAAGAAACAATATATTACTTTCTAATCAATCTTACGTAAATTATACAAGTTTTATTTATAATTAATATAGAAAATAAATGCTATACGTATTTTAGTGCCAATGATATACATCTATTAACAAGATGACCTTATATAAAATACATTGTATTAAGGTGTCAATACTTTCCTTACAAGCAAGTGTTGCATCTTTAAGGCTTTTTTATGACGATGTCATTAAGTAGCACATTTGTTTTCAGTCATTTGTGTCGATTTAGAAGTACTCATTTGTAGGGGAATGCTTTTATACATTTTCGCATATGGAAAGAGATATGCAAAGATGTATTATACACGATGTAATGAAAGACGAAATTAACCTTGGTTTTTATTTGAAACTACATTATCCAAACTCTCATGAACTTTTCCTTCAAATCCTTTCATTCATCCTTTCAAATCCCTTAATACAAATAACACTACAATCCCCTCTTTATCCTCTCAAATTCATCAACTAACTCCCCCTCACATCCACTCCCTAATCCAATCACTACCTTATTCTCCTTAAGCAGTGTCGTCTCCTCCTCCCCCAAGATTCTTTATCTCTTTCTCTCTTGTCCCATTCTTTGTATTCTTCCATTGCACATTGTTATTCTCTTACATTTCATTTTGTCTCATATATACTTTTCAAAAACCTCATTTATTATGTTTTAAATTTTGAGATATTTTCTTACAAATTGTCAGAGTTTGATTGCTATTGTACATGAAAAGACCGAAGACACCTTGACCCACAAAAGATTGAAGACACTTCAACCTATACCAAAAAGGTCAAAGACTCGAAGGCCAACCCTTTAGTATATATCCACATAGTTATTGGACATATCATAGAAGGATGTAGAGCAGAATAAGGATAATCACACTAATTAAGAAACCTTAAAACAAGGTAATGTTAGTAGAATCTTCTATTAAAACCTTACTATTTTACTAATAGTAGCTGACTTAAGCGTTAGTATATCTTTGCAAGCTCCCACACAGAGGTCATCGCACCCTTATTGGAAGAAAACACATCGACATTAGTAGTAGAGGACACATCATGGTTGAAGAGTCAGAAGTGGAGTGGACACATGACCTTCGTGGTACACCTCGGCCTAGTAGAAAGACTTATGTACTTTTAGGTCGAAAGACTTGTGTACTTCTAAGTTTTGACATCCTGACCTGGCAAAAACAATTATCATTCTCAATAACATGTGTAAGATCTTAGGTGCTTTATATCTAATTGTTCTACATTATTTCAAGAAGTTGAGATAAGTTTGCAACACGAAAAAGTCGTGTCAATGTGGCACGACTTTACTAATTTGTTAAAACTTATACCAAATCAGTAATTTCTGTATTAAATTACTCAAATTAGTAACAAAGTTGTCTATTTAACTTATTTTGTCTAATATTCAAACTGACGGGTTAGCAAAACATATTCACCCGCCAACACTTTATTTTACTATATTACTTAAAGGATATAGATATATAACAATAAATATTGTAAACTTAAATAGTTAACATTTACACTTTTTGGTTTTTAAATATGATAGACCAATTTAACATATAATTAAGATAATAATTATTTTAATTTATCCAATTAGAGACATTAATTAATCAATTAAGATAAAAAAATATTTTTAATATATATATATATATATATATATATTTATTTGTGTGTCTATAAAATTTTAAAAAATTATAAAATTAAAACCAGATTATAAAATAATCACATTTTTTTCACATTCAAAACCAGATTAGTTTTAATGTCACTTTAAAATTTTCATTATTAAAAACTATATGTCATCGTCAATGATGAAAAAAATTCAGTAAAAGGATGGCTATATTTTTAAATTCGATCTTGAACAAGTGTCAGGTGAGGTGATGCTATCAATATACTCAATTTTAATGGCTAATAATAAGCAGCGTTTATTTATACCCTTGCTTTTTCACACATTTTATGAAACTCTATCCTTTTACTATTTTTATCCCACGTAAAGAGAATTTTAACTTTAGACATAGAAATCTTATTATTAAGATTAAAAATGATATTTTATTATTATTAGGTAAACCTAATTTGGCTCGATACACTATTCGTAAATTTTATGCGGACGTAAAATCTAAACATTAATGAAGTTTAATACTAAACTTACTTTTAATGAAAATATATAAATATAATACTTCAAAATTAATTTAAAATAAAATCAAATTTATAAATTTAATTTATTGAACATCAATTTCACAAACATCCATTATTCAAACATAAAAGATCGAGAAAAACAAAACATAAATGACCTAACAAAATTAGAATACAATTAAAGCTTCTCTAAATAATTTGAGCCGAAAGAGCATCTCTATACATAATTTTAATATAAATTCCAAATACAGGAACATGTTCTTCTCTAAGTTCATCAAGACTGAGTTAGAAGTAGTTACTCGTACGTAAGAACTTGTTTTGTTTTTGTTTTTATTCAATTTTTTGTTTTAAATACAAAGTTTTAAGATGTTGTAATTTTCGAGACTTATTTACGTAGTTTTACTGATTTGTTGTGACATAATCTATTATATATATTAACACGTATGATAGGGTTTGTTTGTTTTCTTTAGGCCTTTTGCTAAGGCCAATATTGGTAGCATCAAAAGCTCACATGGTACACCACTGAGCACAGGCTCTTTATACACATGGAATAAAGTTCAAAAAAACGATTGATAAAGCTTTTTCCTTAAAAAAATAAGAAAGAAATGCAGGGTTTTGGGGTTTTTATTGACCAATAATTGTTGTTTTCTTTTTCTATTGTCTTTTCTAAATTACTAAAAAGAAGAAAAGTGTAAAGTTTCTCTATTGTCTGTTTTTTTTTCTTCTCACTCCTGATATTCCTTTGTCCATGATATCTTGTGACCCATTTCGGCTATTTTGATTCGACTTGAACAGTAATAGCCACACTGGGAAGAATGAATAAGTCACCAACAAAATTAGAGAAAAGGAACCCATTAATTGACGAATATTAAAGGCTTTAACAAGTCATGTCTTATCAATAACTCACTTTCTAACAGTTCAAAATATTTATTACTTCTTCTTCTTCTTATTATTATTATATTTTTTCTTTTTTCAATAAATAGGCTATTATATTTTAGGATAATTTATGTTCAGTGTTTGTAAATATGGACCGTTTCGAAGTGTTCTTTATATTCCCTTCTGTGCCCTAATTTAGGGATTTAATTGATTTGTGGGAGATTGTGAGTGGGTATGGGGATCAGAGCAAATGTAAGGTAAGAGCTTATCTTAAAATAATATATATTACGATAAGTTAATAGGCTAAATATTGAGTCAAGAGTTAATTTTTGGTAAACGTGTTGAGCGAGAGTCAAATTAAAATTTCTTAAACTTTTTAAAACCTTAAGTGAAGTCGGAAATATTATTGATAGCATTGCATTTAATGTTTACAACTAGGATAATTAGAATAAAAGTGTACAATTCTTTCTATCTTAGGGTGTAAAAGTTTTAACATTGCAATTTTGTTGTGAGTGTTTTATTACAAGATAATTGATAATTAATGCAACCTAAAACAATAAGTGAATACTATTATGCCAAAAGTTATGAGTTAGCTCACTTGATTTCCATGAAATTGATGTAGCTTACACTATTCTCTTCGTTAGGACCAACTCAAGAGTAAAATAAATTAAGACCTCTGAAAAAATATCTATTTTTTTTACTAATAATATTCCTCTATTAAATTAATTATAAAATTATGTTTAAAAAAATATCTCAAATTTTTTTAGTACTAATATACCTATATTAAATTAATTATACAATTTTGTTTAAGATAAAAAAGTTCTAAAAAAATAATACTAATATACCTCTATTAAATTAATTATACACTTATGTTTGAGAATAAAATTTAATTAAATTATTATTAGTGTCATTGGTATTAAAAGTGATATTTAATGAGCTAATTTTTTTCTCAATAAATCATAATTTTGTTTAAGAAAAAGAGTCTTTGACTTTGATTTTTATTTTATTTTTTTACTTTATCTATCGGTGACTTCACTTTTGAATTTACTTTCTTTTTTAATCTCTTTGCGACTTCTGATCTACTAATTTCACTCCTTGCATCTCCTTGTTTTCTTTTATTTTTATTGTTTTCGAGTTATTTTCTTAAAGGTTTTGACAAATTTTATTTTTTAATCTCATATTGTCCGTATATAACAATACTTTTATTCTCATTTATGGTTTGTATGCTTTTATTTATATTTGTATGGTGTTGATTTTATTCTATTAATAAATATGCAAATTTGCAATAGGATTAACAATGCCTTTCTTTTGTTTGGTTTTGTTTAGGACTAGGGTTTAGGGTTCTAGCTAAGAAGAACAATATTTTTTTTTAATTAATGGTTAATCTCAAAATAAACTTTGCATGTTTATAAAAATGTTGAAACTTGACAAAGAAGAAGAGACATGAGACTTCAAAAATACTATTTGTCTACGATCGAGTTTACTTTCTTAACAACTAAAATAAAGTTTTATTGTTTTAACTCGTTCTTTTTATATACTTATTTTCAATAATGTTTTATATATTATAATTTTTTATTTTATGTAAAAATATATAGATATGTCAATTACAAATTTTGAATCAAACTATTAAAAAATCTAAGAATAGAAAAGTTAAGGTTTTAATGACATCACAAAAAGAAGTTATAAATAAATTTATAAAAATATATAAGAAAAAATGAATTAAAAAATACAAGTAACTCTTTAAATGGACAAGATAATAATACTTTAGATATTGGTGAAACTAACAATAAAGAAAAATAAGTAGTTAATGACGAGAATAAGTATGATTCTCAAAGTCAGACTATTAAAAATATATCAAAATATCAAAAAAATTCGATAGTATATGTTAACGTATTCCACATTTTGGTAATTATAGAATTATTATGCAGATATCGCATAAGATTACATTTATAAATTATTTCTTAAAATGAATGAAGAATTTATTAGAAGAGCAGAATCTTAAAGGTGAAAATAAAGTATCACGAATTGAGTGAATGATGAAAACGAAAAAAAGGATATGCCATTGAAAATTACATGATGGAAAGTAAAACTTTCAAAACCCGAGACTTTGTGGATAATTTTCAACCCACCTACGTACGTAGTTATTAGTTACACACAAAGGAATAAAGATTGTTTTGACGTCTTCAAATATTACATCCATATTCAATCTTCTTAATGCTTTTCTATGCGTGCAAACAACATCTACACCCAAAACATAATTAATGGGATTCCCATAATCATACCAGAATTCATGTTTCTGTCTAAAACCTTTAGTACAAATATAACATTCCAACCAATTAATGTTTATTTTTTCAAAGTAAGAATATTGTTTTTCAAATTTTATAATCAATGATAAAAAAGACATTAGGGGAGTATTGACTTTTAAAATAAGTATATTGAACTGAATTTAAATTATTCACAGCTTAGCACATGACTTTTAGATACCCGTGTTTTCTAAATGTCAAACATTTTGTATGACTAAACTATTTCTTATTATTTTCTTTTCATTCCATACATTAACCTAATTAACACAATATTAAAAAATAAATTTTAAGTTTATTTCATCTTTATAAAATTAATTTGTAAGGTGAAATTGTGTTTACACTATAGTTTGGTTTTATCTCTAATCGATGTGAGATTTTTAACATCCCTTTCATGTAAGACATATTAAACATTAATGTGTAGTTTGATAGCAGTCCGAGAACATATGACACAATAGACTCAACAAACAAGTAATTTTGTTAGGATGAGTTCTAACTCACGACTTTGATACCATTCTTATACTGTTAAAAAATGAATTTTAAGTCTAATTTAATTTCATAAAATTAGTTTGTAAGATATAATTTGCACCCATTTATATATTATGAATCTATCTTATCTCTATATTATAAGAGATCTCTAACAAATAATTTCATAAGAAACAAATAAAGATTAATATATATATATTGTTGGTAATGCTAACTAAACAAACTAATTGGTATAATTTGATGTGGTATATTTGTCCTATTTATAGTATGTGTATATATAATTTTGGATTGCATGTTTGATATGATAGTTTGTTCATTTTCTTTTAAATTTTCTTTTTGGCTCAACATGATTGAGTTGGTGGTCCCACAATTTATGATGCGCAAGTTGTCTGGCTCATAAACCAAGGACGGTTTGCATCTCATTCAATACAATATATGTAGCCATTATGCAATAAATTAAATTAAATTTTGTAGGGAACCCATTATTTACCACTCCTATAAAACCAATTTGCTAAAACAATAATTAAGAATGAACTTTATGCAAATGTGACTTGCAGATACAATAGTTCCTCCAAATGCAATGTCTATGTGAAAGTCATAATCATTTTCAAGCTTTGTCCAATTAAACTAATAATATGTGTTCTGGTACGTATAATAGAGTAGTATTGTTTAGGAATCGAGCTAAATGATAATTAAATATATTTTTCTTATCAATTTTTGTAGATATCTTTTAAAGATAAAATTTTGAGTTTTAAAGTGAAATAATATCAATTGTGATTGTCACGACTTTAATAATATTGTTTCAATGCATAAATCGAAATACCTATTTCAAAATTTGTTTATCCATGTACTAAAACTATTTATATGTATATTTTTTGTTGAAATAATTTACTTTAGTTTTGATTAACATTTTAGCAATTTATAATTAATATACACTTAGCTATTTACTAATTCAATGTCATAAGTTTATTGGTGTGTGTAAGTTGTATAATTAATCACACTTGTACACGAGGTAAACGCTAGGAAACATTACATTTGTATACGCAAAAACAAGCTTAGCAGACCTAACACTCAAATTCCAACCATGAAATTTAACAAACAATGAACTTAAGTTGTCTATGTAGTGTGTATGGATAATGTTTTGCTTCAAAATATGAGGCAACCACTGTTTTCTTAAACTGATTGGTCAAACAAGGTTACGTGCTACACAAATGACACAAATATTTATTTTAAGTCTTCAAATAAGGGATAAGAATTCATGAGATGTTAGTTTTTTCATTAATTAAAAGCAAGCATGTTAGTTAACCATGAGTCATGACACTATCCAAGATTGCATATTAAAATATTTTTGAAAAATAGATCATCATTTATATTATTATTTAATTGGAAGAGACTTAAAGTTGATAAAGAAAATGTTTTCTTGAGAATTCCGTATTCAATTTTTTGTATTTCATTCCAATAAATGATAATATTATCAAGCGAAATTAATTAGCATTTAGTTTAGAGAGGAATAGGATATCCGTGAAAAGAACCCATGAGAAATATTACATATAATCGAATGAAATAATTATTTGAAATTGATTATGTAAGAAATAGTGTATTTACTAGTTGTAAAGTTATTGCAATATGGGAACATATTAGAAAATTGTAAGAAAACAAATTTCTTCGTATTATGTTGTAAGAAAATCCGATGTATTATTTTTAAGTTCATTCTCAGAATCAATCAATCAATTCAACTTTATTAGACAATTAATTAATTAATTAATTAACATAATAAAAAGGTTGAAAGTTTTTTCAAGTTTTTTTCCCCATAAAGATTGAAAATAACAATAAACATACTATTTCAAAATAGAAAACTAAAATTGCACTCATTCTGGGACTATAGTGAATGCTATAATCTATAGACAACTGCTATCAATACCCTTATGGCACTAGTTATGAGTTTAATTGATTTTTATGAGGGCGAGGAGAAATGTACTCCCTATGCTCAAATAAAGAGAAAAAAAATGATATTTATAGTAAATGATAACTAGTTCAACCTATTTAATATCTCGTTTAAAATTAAATATCATTTATCATAAATATTATCAAAGATAATTCAAAAGAAACTTCTCAAAATGGGTAACCGGACTCGGTTCAGTTTGACCCACAATGGGTTGATCATTTAATGAGTCAATTCAACCGGCTTACTTATTAACGAGTCAAAAAAAATTTGAATCTGGTCCGGTCCACCACGGGTTGGTGGGTTAAACGGGTTGACTCACAAGTTCACTTAATTACAAAAAATACCATTTTTTTATTTTTTTTCGGTCAAAACTAAATTATAATTCTAATTAAAATCTAAATAAACTTCAATACAATCCAAATACAAATCAAAATCACAAAAATACAAGTTATCTATGTGTTGACTAAAAAAACAATTTAACATGACCCAACTGTAAAGTCCAACTTAACAAAAAAATACTTGTGTGATCCTTTATTTGCGGGTTGATGAGTCGGGTCAAACATCAACCCGTATTGAAATTTGTAAACAATTCTCAACCCAACCTGGACCGAACCTGTGGTGGGCTGAGTTGACTCGCGTGTTCCAACCCATTTTGACAGTTCTAAGAAACATATCATTTATTTATTGTATGAAACATTTTTTTTTGAAAGAATCTAATTACCATTCTTAATCACTACTAATTAATTAGTTTTATTTTATATTTGAATCTAGAGCTAATATCCCCATAATTTTTAATCCTTTCTCAAGTAATTGACAATAAAAAATATTTTAATTCCTTAAAGGCTTTTGTTAAAATAAAAAAAACCAATATTAGAGATTGTAGAATACAAAGTAAGTGAAACAAAGTGTTTTTGAAGTTATGAGTGCCATGGAGACTAGAAAAAATAAAAGTGGTTCTCCTTATCCAAATGGCTCAATAATAGAGAAGATGATGGAGGACTATTCAATTATTGTTACGCATGCTACTACATATTAAGAACAATACCTTACAAAATTATTGTTCTTCATTCCTCACTCTCTTTGTAAAATATGAGAGACATGCAGGCAAATTTGACTTCAATTCAGAACAACGTGCTTTTGGTTTCTTCCAAGTTAATCTATCACCAAACAGTTGCAAATTATTTGAGTTTTAAGACCATGAATGGATAAGTTTATTCGATAATAATTTTTTTTCTTCTTTTGAGTTGAAATGTCTTCCATGTAAATTCCCCAAGACACCAAACACTACGTGGTTAAAAAAATTAAAAAACATTTGTTTAATGTAGTAGTTCAACCTTGCATGTTGATCTCCTCACACCACCCCAGGCAAAAGACATGACTGTTTGCTATAAAAACTTAAAATATCAAAATGTTTTAACACAAATATTTGACCTATTTATTGGACGAGAAAATCCAAATATATTTGATCTTATCTTTATCTTTACTGTTAGTTACACACTAATATTTTTTATCTAATATAAGAAAATAATTACTCTTCACTAATTAAAAAAAAACATATCTTTGAAATATAGAAAGAGCATTTACTGACTTATTGAACTAAGCAAGATTTCTCGAATTCTAAAAATTAATATTTTGAAGAAAATTATAAAGGAATTTTTTTAATTAGTTATTATAAAAAATAAAACACCATTTTCTAATGTAATTTTTATAAAACATACCAGGAAGCATGAATTTTTCAAACTATTTTTTACCAAAATTCAATGGACTCATATTATATATCTATATAATAATACTACTAATAATCAAAATATTTCTTAATAAATTTTATTTTTTATAAATCATGTTAAAATTCTTAACTATGTTAATTTTTTAAATTATTTTGATTAAAATATTTATAAGCAATTATATTAACAAATAAAAGAAATATTATTATACAACTTAAAACAATTAATTTTTGTACTCAAAATTCACGTGACCCAAACCGAAGTTAGAATAGGTTGACGGCCCATAAAAGATATGGGCAAGATGTTTTCGTATGAGGCCGAATTCTGGGCTAATAAATAAGTAGACTACTAATAACACATGCAAAAGTTATCCATTTTCACTTTCACTTAAATTTTCTGTTTGAATTTAACTTTTATATATAATTTTTTTTATTAAATAGAAATTATGTGCTAAAAATTATTAAAAAAATAAAAAAATAAATTTATATATATCATATTTATTTTTTAATAACAGTGTTCAATTTGTTACCTACTTCTTATTGAATACATGTGCACGAGTAACTAATTTTGAGAAGATTTGGCAAAATCACTTTTGTATAAATTTATTTAAATATAAATTACTGTATTTGAGTATATATATATATATATATATATATATATATATATATATATATATATATATATATATATATATAAAATTTTACTGTTTATCTCAATATTTTCTATTATGGATGGGTTGAGATTATATATGAATTTTCATGACTAAATAATGATTTAATTTTTGAAAATGCAGGATGATTTTTAGTTGATTTTGGAAGAGAATAGATTTAAAAATAAATTTTAAAAACTGTAGAGTCAAGGGTGACCTAGGATGTCATTGTCACTTTCTGAAATTTAAACTTCTTTTAAAATTTATAATATAAAATTACTTTGTAGAAAGAAAACATAAGACAGTCTGTGTTGGTCTCCCTTGAACACAAATCCTGTCTTTGTCCTATTTGGAAGTGCAAAACTTTAATTAATGTGGTCCATTGATCACACTCAATTAGATCACATCATTTTCTCATTTTCAAGGTAACTTGTTTTTAGCATTTTTCTTTTTCTCATTCCTTTACCTCACATGTTCAACCGAATCTTTTTTCAATTTTTTGGTCCATGTTATCTCATTTGTAACTCCTCTATTTCATATTCATATTATTCAAAGGAGTGTACATTGTATATTATTCTTCAGTGCTTCATTTGAGATTTGTCCTAGTTTTGTGTTTGATTATATTATCCGTTGGAATTCAAGTATAAATATAAATTTTAGTATAAATATAAGTTTTACTTTTGATAGAAATAATAAAATTGAGTAATACATATATTATAAAATACACATAAATATATTGTTTCAAAATTTTAAATTAAAAATGTTAATATTTTATATTGGTTAAATTCAAATTTCATGGATATAATATGTTTCGGATGAATTCTAGAGACTCATTTGATTAAAGCACCAATTACTAAAGAAAGGAAATACTGATTCAAAAAGAAAGAAGAAAGTAGTTGAAAACCTAAATGTGAAGAGTAATAGAGAATAGATGGAAGTGGATAATAGGTATAAGCCTCCTACAAATTCTTATGATTTGAATTTTTTCTAATAACCTAAGAGTGCAAAAGGTTAAACAAATAAGTAATGAGAGAAAAAAATAGAAGAGTAAATATAACATCCTTTTTAAGGAAACCATGAAATGGTACATCAATCATCTAGCTTATATAAGATCAATGAAAAGGACACTGAATGACCAATTTGATGTAGGAATAACTTGAGGAGGACTTTGTACCAAGACCTCGTAAAAAAAATGAAAAAAAAAAAAAACTTACCATATATACATACCAAGAAGCAAAATAAAGAAGAACATGTCCAATCCAATATGATTGTTTCAACCTTCAGTCAATACTATGTTCCAAAAATAAGAAAAGGTTGACATGCCTATGAAGAAATGAAACATGAAGAAGCATAGCTAACATGAAAATGTAAAAGACATTATTAATGGATTCCCAGTTAACGAATAAGGAGATGATGGGAATTCTTCCCAATTATCATAATTAATAACTTTTTAAATGTGTAATTTGAATGAATATGATAATTAGAAAACAATTTATTTTTTCTTTATTTATTGATGTGTCATTTATTACCTAAGAATATTAGAGAAATATTTGCTAGATAAGTATTAAGTCAGAAATGATTGTTTGTTTATCAGTTTAGGATCATTTTGTTTTATAGTTCATTGTATTTAACTGATTTGACATTTATGTAAATTATTAAAACATGAGTTGGATGAAACTCTTATGACTACTAAAAAACAATTCTTATCTCATTTAATCTTTACCAATGGACAATTAATACTATATAACATAAATACAAATACACTGTGGACTAATTTGACTGATGCTTCTTAGTGTCACGATAAAGTAATAAGAAAAACAGAGAGATGAAACCTGCCAATAACACAATATCCAAAACTGTTATTGAATCCCTAAGAAATAGAAGTTACATACACAGATGTTTGCATGAGAGGTAAACCGTGACACAACATGTTTTGTTTTATAAGCACAATTAATAATGCTATCTGACATCAACCATAGAAAGAACAAATTATTTAAAGTTTTACTCTTTGAGAAGCTGTTTAGAATTTACCTAAATTCAAGAAACAACAACTTGTATCTGCGCTTACAAAAACTGTTTTATACATTTACTGCATCACTGTTTTCCTTTTCTTTTTCAGAATGTCTTGTTTCCGACATCCTGCTACAAGATTTTGTTATATATTAATAATTTTCTAGTATTTTAGATTGGTTATACAGAGATAAAGTAATAAGGTATGTTTTGTTTGTTACTTAGAGATATAAAAACAAACATTATTTATTATAGGGTTAGTTTTGAGGTGGAACATGATGTTGGAGTCGATGATGAGACACAAAACAAAAAATGTATAGCATTTCTCTGTACGAATGAGATGCAAATGCAAACGTTAAATGCATGTGAAGAGATTTTGCCTGTATTCTCACCGATTTTCTTGAAACACGTTATTTTTAGCAGCATCGCCTAATGAACAAGCATGCGCGTGCAGAGGACCAACAACAATTGACCAATTGAGTTCAACTGTTCCAGACTTATGTCGAGATTCAATTTCACGGGACACTTTAAAAGTTTATGCCAAAACTATGTAAATTCATTTACAAATATTTAACAGCTTCAATACATAGTTAACCACTGTTTAACAAACTAGTATAAAATATATAAACAAGGGTGATTTGATTAATCATTTTATAGAAACATAAAACAAAATGCGTAGTAGTTATCTTATCTGTGGATATGATGATAAAATATGAGATAATTGCCAAAGTTATCTCTTTGCACAATATTACACAAAAGGTAGAATATTATAACCTAAAATAATATATAATCACTAGCAATGATATCTCTGGTAAACCTAAGTACTTTCTTATACACATCAATACAATAACAACAAAAGGTGAAACAAAAATAACGTTCAACCAATTAATATATAATCTAAATATATATTATATTTATATGGATGAGTAAAAAGTGGTAGTTCCAGACGTATTAAGATTATTAATTTGTGACATAGTACTAAAATTATTCTTTAACCATTTTCGGTATGCAGTAGTTTTCGATAAAACTTGATAAAAAGTCTCATTGTAAAAGAGTTCTTTTAGGTGATATTTATGTTTTCACAGAAAAAGTTTGAAGGACACATAAATATCTGGTAGCAATCAATAGAACCTCCAGCTAGTAAGATAAAGGATCCTTGTGTTTGGTTCAAACTTCAAAACCTCTCTCACTAAATTCACTGTAATCTGGTATAAGGCTTATTTGAGGTTTAAGTTTCAAGAATTGAATCTCTTACTACACATCTTTCTAATCTAAACTAGTACGTAGCATTTACTCATGTTCATTCATAAAACTATTTTACTGTTTGCTGATAAGCATTCAATATTCTCACCAAATTCTGTGGGTTGTTTCTTGAAACAGTGGATTAGAAAATCTTTTGAGATTATCACAGTCTTCCAAAATAATCTTGAAAGCATTAATGAACATTGAACAATGTTTTTTGACTGTGAAGTATTACATCATCATCATGGTCTAAGTGGTGGATTAATTTATTAAAAGAAAGGTGATTAAGAGAGTGAGTGAGGTCATTGAATTTTTAACAGAATGAGTAGGTGAAAACTAAATCAGGGTTGACCTAGCATGGCGTTAAAATTTCATGATGACTTCACGAGCTTTGGAATCAGGCAGCAAAAGGTGATCAGTTAGAGCACTGAGTTTGGGAATTAAAATACCCCACACTGTTTCAGACACTACTCCAAATCCAAAATTGCTCAGTGTCTCAGTACTACACCCACGGTAAACATTTACTGGTCCCCAACACAGCCCTTCATTTTTATTTTTTTTATGCAGAAACCACACATTATTAACATTCACTCTTTTCAATTTACTGTGTTTTGCATTCAAATATATACACAATAACTGTTGTAAAACAATATGAGATAAAACATGTTACAACATCAGACATTTTTTTCCTTAAAATTTTTGAGGTTTTTTTCAGGTTGTTGGTGATGTATTTTTGATTAGGTGTGAGAAAGATGGTGAAGTGTGAAGAGGGGTGAGAGAGCATTTAATGAGAACCCCATCTGAGATTGACCTTACACTGCAACGCAGGGCTCAATTATGAGACTGCAACGTAGAGTTATTACATAAGACGTGAGAATTAGGGCTTTGAGCTTTGCTTTATGTGAATTTGGAAATAGCAGGCAAAGGGACAAAAGCAACATTCAGTAAAGTAGGACTGGTGGGGAAGATCCCTTTGTAGCTAAGTTCATAGGGTTTTGTTTATGTTCTTTCTCTGTCAATCAGAATGGTAGGAACCAAAAACCCAACAATTTATGCATTTTTCTGTGATCCTGCAATCTGCTATGTATATATCTGTGTGTGCCAACCCTCTTCATCTGCAATCTGCTTCCTAATATCTATTATTCAACATTATTCAACATCGAATCCTCACCCTGCATGGCCCCATTCAAATTCAAACCCCTCCTACAGTTAATGTCTGTGCATGCATATGCTTCTCTCCCTCTACTTTTCATTTTCAATAATTCTCATTTTACTTTCAAACTTACATGTTTTTCATTCATATATGCAAATTGAAAAATATATATATATCTACACATCTTATTTTATTTAATAATGAAATAATGTACCTTTTAACACACCATATCAGATATTTCTACTTTTAGTCCTTTTTATAAACATATTTTATTAGTGCTTTCTTATAAAGAAAGATGAGAATATGTGGTAATATATATAAATTATGCAAAACTTTGCATATATCATGAGAATGATTTACGTTATTGGTTGGGTTTTTCAGAAAACATATTGAAAATTTAATTGGAAACAACTTAATTTTTAAAATTAGAAAAAAATTAAGAATAACACAACTCTAAGTTCCTCTACCTTGCAAGCTACATGTGAGTATATTCTCATTTATAGATGTATGATGTAAATTAACTGTGCTTCTCTAAAAATGCAACATGTGAGTAGATTCTCTTGTTCATGGGACAGAAGGACCTAGAATTTGTTTCTTCAAATAAAATAAAATAAAGTAGAGTCCAAAAATAATATCGAAAACAGAAACTAAAAAAAAGTTCAAATGGGTGAAAACAAAACCTGTGATTTCCCAGCTGGGTAAAAAAATCAGAATGGTAGAGGATCCCATAAAAGTAATTGTTTATTGGATTGATACACACAGGTTTGACGAATAAGGAATGGTTAAAAACTTGCAGAGAGTAAATTCAATGGTCAAAAGTCAGAACTTAAATCATTAATATATCTCAACAGCTAGCTAACAGTTTTTTCAGTAGACATGATTATGAAATTAACTCATCTAGATTCTCACCTTGTGTATATATAGACCTGTCAAAAACTCGTTAATAAGAAAGTTAACACAACAGTGTGAATAATATAGTTTCAAACTTCAAACACCATGATTGAATTTTTTTCTTATAACATCTCAGCATCACTATAGTATTTAGTATACTTTTAACATCTTAATTCTTCATATTCAATTCTTTTAGCATCTTACAGAACTGTTGTATTATGCAGATTGTGGATTGGGTTTGGGAAGAAGATGCTAACTGTTTATATCAGTAGAAAAAGTCAGATATATATTAAACCACAACAAGTTAATTAATCAGCATGCAAATTAGTAATATGTTAATCAATTGACATTAAACTATTCATTTCTGAGCAAGTTTTGAGCACATTATATGTATTTAACAACAGAACAAAGTGATTAATGTTCATGATTGTGTAATCCAGTGTACTGAATAACCCTTAAGGAAGAAAGATACAATGGAGGTAGAAATGCAAGCAAAGAAGTGATATGTACGAAGAGCTAAAGAAACAAAAGCATTCACGGTTTAAAATGAAACCAAAATATTTTGCAGTTTGGTAGGAAGAGAATGTCAGCAGAACCTGACATCATAATTTAAGAGGGCAGAGTGTCCATATCCAAGCAGGAATAGTGGGTTCATTTTTTGAATCCCAAGAAAACAAACTCTCATTATCCTTCCTGTCTCACCCTAGCTAGAAAGGGACACATCAACCCTAATTTTACGTGCAGGTAATCATCATTTATATTCACCACCGCTTCGGTGTTTGATGTCTTTTTTTGCATTTTTCTTTTCTCACTCTTAAATTTATTTCATTTATTAATTATGGACTGTGCTGATGGGGCTGAGTTTTTTCGTTATATATAGCTCCCCTTACTCTCATATCTCATGCCACTGTTCAAAGCTGAGCTGAAATCACAAGAAACACTCTTTCGGCTCAACTTCAACCACCTTTGTCTAGGTTTTCAACATGTCCTGTGTAATGCAGGACAAGCTCTTGCACGACAAGCTCTTGAAGCTCCTTGTCATGATTCCTCCGAATGAAGGTGGTCAAAATACTCCTACTACCATGATGTGGTAGATGTTAAGGCGGTATCTCTCCTGAGCTTATTCTTCTTACGTTTTTCATTTCGTTTCTCTATCTTTATGAATAATGTCCAAGTTTTCTTGACCTTGCAAGTCCAAAAACTGATAATTTAGGTCGAGATTACTTGTAGTTTATTCATAAAACTATTAGTTTTAGTAGATTAGGTACAAAATGGTAGGATGTAGAAATTTGACGCTATCCCTCCTTGAGCTTGTTAGTTTACCATTTATCTTTTGTCCATGTGTATTTTGCTTTGTGCAATAAATGTATTCTTCCTTTCCTAATCAGTGGAGATAATGAATGGTTCATGGCATCATATATTTGTCTCTTTTGAGTTGAAGAATTGATTTCTAACCTTCGTCTTGGAACTTACAGAACTGCTATTCATTCTTGTTAATACATATCACGAATGGATATTACGAAGACAAGAGAAAAAAGAAAAAAAAATACAAAGCAAAAATAAAAAAGCATCAGGAATATGGAAAGAGATAAAATACAGTAACAATTTTTTCTTTAGCGTTAAGTGATTTTCTTCTTCTTCTTATTCTCTTCGTTAACTTGTTTTCCTCTCGTTAACTTGTTCCTCATTATCAAAGTAAATATAAGGAATATAAGGCTTAAAACATAAAAGAGTTTATGCGTTAACTTGTTTTCCTTATGAATGAAGTAAATACAAGGCTTAAAAAAAAAGTCAAATAGGTAATATTTTTTTCCGCGTTAACTTGTTCTCTTCCTGGTGAGAAATTAATAGTCAGTAAACTCACTATCCAATTTTAAGATTTTTGCTGAAGACATTAAAAAAAAGTAGTTTAAAAAAAGTACTTTTCCAATATCTCCATCATTCCATATTGATTGAAAAAAAATTATATGAAACATTATAATGAGGTAGTAAAGTATCTTCTTTAGTTGATTTTGAGTTGGAAAAAGTTTCTTTTTCATTAATAAGAGAGTAATATAAGAATATAAGAAAAGAAGTTCTTATAGTGCGTATATTTTCTCATTTTAAAAACAAATTCATTATATAAGAATTGATTGAGAATAATTAGTAGTTATAAATGTAGTGAATCAGCACTTCATTGCATCATCAGATGTGAAAAAGGTTGGTCCAAATAATTTATATTAACTTATTTATACAAGTTGCAATCAAATATCGAACCTAAACATAGTTTAAATAAAATGTTAGTCCCAGAGAATATGATGTCTAGCAATTAGTTGAATAATATTTCTTTTAAGAAGAAAATAAAGTTAATGAATTTATTTTATAATCGTAATTGATTTTTATAGTTTTCTTTATGCTTTTAATATGCTTATA
>Ga0214543_1006359_pt1 | contig 21066 bp, 9 predicted proteins | sample CNSS2metaG_FD_160094 | JGI IMG/M metagenome (GOLD analysis project Ga0214543, IMG submission 160094) | Root nodule microbial communities from cowpea collected in UCLA plant growth center, Los Angeles, California, USA - CNSS2 | ecosystem: Host-associated > Plants > Roots > Nodule | place: USA...
TATATATATAAAAGCAGTAGTGTCAATCACCATCAATAATTATGAGATTAATTTAGTCACGAGAACAAGAAAATGGAAATGACTTTTCACTCTAAACATATCTCATTGCGTTTTTATCAAATTCAGTCCCTGTAAAAAATAAACTCTTCTATGTATGATCAGGAGAACATTCAACAAGGTACTGAATAACGACCATTCTCTGAATTCAATGGAAATAACCTTAATAGCAGAGAAAAACAACCTTAATAAGTATAAACATTAAGCAAGTCTTGTATAAGCACCTCAAAAAGTAAGAATTGGAAATCTGATTCCAAATCTAAATTAGAAACTTGTCAATACGAAATAAGCATAAAAGAAAGAACTTCTTTTAAATTACTATCTTTCCACGTTGGTGGCATGTGGCAGACTCTCTCATGTCAATTATTATTCAAAGTGTTTGCATAGATAGATAGTTCTTACACTTTTTACAATTACTATGCATTTGATATTTAAAAAAAGTTCAAAGTTTGTCTTCTGTCCATTTTAGTGTAGATCACAAGGCATAATAACTGAAGTTTACTAAATCTGAAATAGCAATTACCTTCTGTCCATTTGATAGTCACTGTTATCTTCTTCCCAAACGTTTCTTCTAAAGAACTAACACTTTCACTATAATTGGTTATGTAAGTGTATAATAGCAGAAACATTAAACTCTTTAATTAATCTTTTGCAAACAATTAAATAGTTAATATATATGCATAGGTATCATGTACTTGCACATAGATAGGAACTTGGTAGATGGTTGATGCGTGTTTGGCTTTTGCGTGCGTGTTCCGAAATCCAAATCTAAAAAAAAGTAAAATTCGATTGTTCACACAAATATATGCATCAAAATTCAGATGTATTGACCAAAGAGAAGCAACCTAATAATCTTTTTTTGAGTTCACCAAGATTGATGCTAGGACACTGCCAACAGAGCCAATTCAATTGGTTCCCAAGATAACAAAAAAAAAAGAATACTAAATCACCTTTGTCACTGTCACCACTCTCTAATTTATGAGATTTATGCATTTACTATGAAGTGAATCCATGCATTGCATAAAATAGAACAGAGTCAGAAGAAAGACAACAAAACAGTCCCTTTGTCTTAGCTTCCAAGAAAAGTCCGTTTAATTTTTTATGAGAGGCAAAAACAAAAATACCTGTGCGCTGTAATTGTGAACACGTGAAGTAGCTGTGAAACAACACGAACACAGACGGTCAAGACGTAGAACAAATTTGGATGAAAGAGGGAAAGTGAGAAATTAACATGACAGTGAAAAAAAAAATCGAAAGCCAAAGAGAATGAATAGAAAACCATTACCAATTCGAAGTTTCAATGGAAGGATGAAGATTGGAAAAGAGAAATGCAGACAAATTGGAATCTACAAGGGAAGGCAAACGAAAGGTTTTTAACTGAGATTGAGAGATGAAGCAGAGATGAAGAGAAAAGAAGTAGAGATTGAGAGATTGAGGGTAAACATATTAGGGTGTGGACTATGCGAGCAAGAGAAGAGAATGGACTGTATCCTAATTCTGGAAGACCTACAGCACACCGAAACGAAGAAGGTGCACCATCGAGAGGAGGAAGATGCACTATCGAAAGCAAGATGCATGTTAGTTATGAAAATATTTTTCTAGGCATTCAAAGCGAAGAAACAGAGGAAGGAAGAAATTTCAAAAGGTCTGAAAAGATGAAATAAAGAAGGCGAACAATATTTTAACATGGATTTGACAAAAATACCTTGGTAATTATCAGGGGAGTAGAAAACCTCCGTAAGCATGGTTTTTTCTTGAGGTTATTATAACCTCTCTTAAATAACCCCATGTAAAATTAATATTTTTTGTAGTGTTCTGTTAAATTTGCAAACATTAATTAATTGTAGCTGATAAAATTTAATTTGTAAAAAAATATAAAACGAAAATAAATATTCAGATTAAAATATATGTTAAATGTATCTTTACTTCAATTTTATTTTTTAATTCTAATGAATCTCTTTTTTATATACTAATAAAAGTTATAATAAATTACTTGACCCAAATAATGCAAAGAACAAATATTAAACTAATAATAATAAATTTTTAACATAAATATTGTATCTTTTGAACTTCAATATATGTTCAGGTGTGGTAAAAGAAAATTCATGACAATTACATTAAAATTTTATATTATAGTAAATAAAATTTATTTATACAATTATAGTGACAAAATCAAAGTATGATAATTAGTTAAAATATAAAAGATAATTACATAAAATATATCAAAATAATATTTTACATTATGAAAATAAAAATATTAAAAAATTATCAAATGTGTGTCTTAGAAACAATTTGAGAGACCATTGAATGAAATCACACGAAGGAAAACAACTATATAATCAAGGATATGATAAAATGAAAAATACTTTAGAGATCTAAAAAAACTTTTTAAATATCAACATAACCAATGTTTTAGAAATAACGAAAATTGTTTTAGCGAAACTAAATAGTTCTTCAAATGAAATAATAATAATAATAATAATAATAATAATAATAGAGTAAAAAAGATAAATTTTTTATATTATGTAGTATTTTGACGGGTATGAGGATGAGGACGGGACAAATATGTACATCCTCATATCCATACTTATACCCAGTCAATGCCGGGATTCCCGTCAAAACGGATACGAGGCAATACCCACGAGAAACGAGTTTATTTGTCATCCCTACTTGGGTCACAAAATATTATAATTATTTCATAAAATTAATTAACTCCATTATATTTAATATCAATTTTATTTATTATACTTAAAACTGACATTATTATTACATCATTTACATTTACTACTTACTACTTCATTACTTTAATAACAACATTTACAACAATATAACATAATTTTCATGATATTTCATTACATAATATTTTACTACTTAATATATAAAATAAATAAAAAAATACAACTCGTACGTACACACGGGCCAATCTCCTAGTTGAAATAAAAATAGAAAACATAGGATCAAAATCCCATTTAACATTATTGTAAGCGTGTCTGTATTTTTAGGAATTAAATATGTAATAATAATTTCAATTTAATATTATATTTTGCATCGGTTATTTTTGATATTCATATTTAATACTTTTTATGGAAAAGATTGAAAAAGATTGTACAAAGATCGAAAGTTATTCTAGAAATAAATACTAGAAGTGTATATATAAGCAATGGTACGGTAGAAATGGTAAATGAAATCAGAATAAGATTGATAAGAAAAGTGGCATTGACATAGAGATTGAAGAGAAGATGGGAGAGAAAAAAGTTTTTGGTGTTTTGATGTTTGTTATGGTGTATGGTTTGGCAGTAACAAGATTGAGTTATGGTCAAATTCCTGCAACATGCAATGGGGATGAAAAGCTATTGAGCTATTGTGGATTGTATTTGATAAATAATGTAGCTAATCCATCTTCTGATTGCTGCAATGGAGCATCAGATGCATTCAAAAGAGCCATGGCTGTTCCTAATGGACAAGGTATAAGAGATATTTGTAACTGTCTTAGGGTTGCAGGATCAAATCTCCACTTTCATCCAGATAAACTTGTAAGCCTTCCTACTGCATGCCACATTCAACTTTCATTTAGTATGGACTTATGTGTATCTGGTCCCTGATACATATCCTTATTGTAACTAACATTTACTTCACTCATAATAAAACATACTTTAAATATTACATTTCAATATTTTTTCAATTTCCATATTTTTTACCTTTGGTTTATTTTTTATTTTTCCATTTTTTATTTCTCACGTTATTTTCGTTTCCTCACTCCTCAATTGTTAAAGATATAATAAAAATATATTTAGGAAATATACAAAAATATAATAGAAACCAAAATAGAATTAAAAACAAGAAATCACGTGAATAACATCACTCAAAATTCGATGTCTAAGAAACCAAAACGACATTAATTCATTTCATGCATATATATATTATCGTTCTAGTGTCGGCAAGGCGCATGAGAAAATTATGCAGGTTAGTTTTAAGGGATGTTACTTCTGATGTCATATAGCGTCGTCTAACAACTATGTAGACGAGTAAAAAAAAAATATTTGTATAAATAGAGTGGGCTAACTGATGATAATTGAATAAATAATTTAAAATAGAATGCTAGTGTGAGCTATGCGATTCTAAAAGATTAAAGATAAATGACTCTAATAGAAAATAATATTTTTAAATATTCCACTACAAGAATACATTCATTTAGCAAGGAGAAAATAGTACAGGCCAAAAATTGAAAGCAAATAGTGTTTTTTTTTTTTTTTTATCTCAACACAAAGATAGCAACCACCTTATTGCATACAAAATTTAATAATTTCAAGAAACAAAAGTTCAATCCATTAGCGAGGGTCTCACCCTCTCTCTAGATATTTTAAAAATTAATTTTCTCTTAGATAGGGCTTAGTCGATTCTTCATATCATTTTTTAAAATTAGTTTTTGGCTTTGTGAGGGTATAACCTTCTCTATCTATTTTATTTTTAAAATAATTCTATGTTGTAAAAATTAATTTTATCTTATCAAGAGTTTTTTATCCGTCTTTAAATTATTTTATGAATTAATTTTAGTTTAGAAAGGGTCTAACCCTCTCTATATATAATTCTTTAAAATAATATTCTACCTTAGCAAACATTTTATAGTTTTTTTTTTAAATTAAACACTTTGAAGCGTATATAACAATTTAAAAAAATAAAATTTCATCCGTTAACGACAGTCTGACCCTCTCTATATATTTTTAACATTAACTTAGTTTAGGATTTAGGTCTAGGGTCTAGCCCTCTCTATTTATTATATGTTAGAAATTATTCTTGAAAACTTTGACCTCCCTTTATATTACTTTTTAAAATTAGCTTAATGAGGACCTAACCCTCTCTAACTATTACTTTTTAAAATGATTTTAGCAAACTCTTTGTATTTGTTTTAAAAGAATTTCCTAGTTTTATTAAACCTATGACTATGCATTGTTAATGTTAGCTTATTTGTTTTGTTGTCTTTGTAAATATATATTATATTAAAAGAAATACATATGAGCAAATAAATAAAAATATTTTTAAGTGTATAATTAAGTTTTGAATATAATTAACTTGAACAATTACTTATAAATTTAGAAAATAATTATAAATCATTAAAATTAAAATTGGTATAGAAAAAAATAAAAGAATAAATTGATTAGTCAGATAAATGTGACAACAAAATGGGTAAAAGAGTGAATTAACAATATTAAATGACTGGAAAACCAACATATGAAACATTTGTCAGCAAAATAAACATGACAAAAAGTTAATGATAGAGGACTATCTCTTAGATTCAATACAAGAAGAACTTAAGGAGAGTCATTGAATTCAAATTACCTTTGACAAGGTCAAGGCCTAAAAACTTCAAAGATCAAATTTCCTTGAAGCTTTTCTTGCTCCATGAAGTTTGGAACTTAAAGAAAATGAAGATCGTGGCTTGGAGCACACTCATAAAATAATTTTTTACTTTTAAAAAATATTTTTGTAAAGTTTTATTTTTTGTGCGCTTTGTTGCAGGTGACATCAATTGTCCCATGGCAAGGGTTAAGTGGGCCGGATCACAAACGAATCGTGATGCTTGGGCCGTTATACTTTTAAGTAAAAAAGAGTTACACCCTAACTATTAGCTATAGCTTTTGGCCTCGTGGTAAGCGCTCGATCCTAACAATTGGTATCAGAGTCAAGGTCATGAGTTTGATTTCTGGAGGACAATTGCTCAGGGAGAGATTGTTGCAGAATCTTCACATTTATTACGGGCCCAACATCTTTGGGCCTTGTTTTGAGATACATAGGCCACCACATACAAATGTAAACACTTTTGATAATCAATATTGAATTTTGAATTCATTTAGAGAAAATTTACTTAATTCTTGTCATATAACAATGGTTTTTATCGAAGATTGATATCTTTGTGGGAATCTTCGTTGACTCATCAATCTTCTAGATTGTGGTATCTCCATATCTATCTTTGTTCCACGTTCTTCTTTGACTTATGTGGTATGTGTTGGTGTTGCTAGACTCATCTAATCAATATATATGGACACATTTGTCTAATGTGTATTGTTAGACCAATCTAATCAATGTATGAATAGGTTCATCTGATGTGTATTGTAAGACTGTCTAATTAAATAATGTGTATTAATAGACTTGTCTAATATGTATACGAATAGACTTGTCTTATCAATGTATGAATATCGTCTAATGTGTACCGTTATATTTGTCTAATTATAATGTTCATCCGATATTTAAATAAATATTTAACTAAATTGGTATTTGAATTAAGGTATTGAAAATATTTAACTATTTCAAATTTTCATTTATAGATTCTTTCTATAACTTTTGAAATAATAACAAGATAATAAATTTTGGTATATTATGCTTTGATCATGATTGATATTCACATTAACTCCAAATGATACAATAATCTATATTTGATATTTATATTTAATACTTTTTTATAAAAAGATTGAAAAAGATTGCACAAGGTTATTCTAGAAATAAATACTGCAAGTGTCTATATAAACAATGGTATGGTAGAAATGGTAAATGAAATCAGAATAACATTGTAAAGAAAGTTGGCATTGACATAGATATTGAAGAGAAGAAAATTTGTGTTGTTTTTTATGTTTATTATGGTCTATGGTTTGACAGTAATAAGATTAAGTTACTCTCAAATCCCTGCACCATGCAATGAGATGAAAAGCTGTTGGATTTTTGTAAAGAGTATTTGGTGGATAGCAAAACCTAATCCATCTTATGATAACTGCAATGCAGCATCAGATTATATAGATATAAGATACGAACTTTAGATTTTAGAGAAATTAAATTAAATAGAAAAGTTTATAAAACCCATACACAAACTTATACATTTTAAACTAAATAAAAATCTCTTTAGCTTTAAATAGTATAAGAAATAAGAACACAATTCTTTTTTTAATTAATTAATTAATATATATATATATATATATTAATATTAATATTATTGATAACTTACATAGATGGTGTTTTTTAATAACATTTACAAAATGGATGTTGGTTGTGTAAAATTAAACTACAAAACTTTCATTAAAGATAAACAAATTTTGAAACATAAGATAATTATTCATTATATCAATTAAATTCACAAAAGTTTATAAACTAAAATATAATAAAATCTAAAATAAACTCTATTATTAATAAAAATTTATAATATAATTAGATATTACATTTTTAATTCTTAATGACCAACAATTATAAAAAAATATTTACATGTTTAAACACAATATTTTACACCAGTGTAATAAGGGCTTTTGACTCCGGTTATTTTTGTCATTCTGTCTCGGTTTTAGAACCGAGAGATATTGGGATGAGGCCAGAAACAATTGATAAGTTATAAGATAAGTATTTATTTTTTATATATATATATATATATATATATATATATATATATATATATATATATATATATATATATGTGGTTTATAAGTTGAACGAAGAGAGGTTGGAGGATTTGATAAACCGATCACCAAAAATGGCACACATTGCCTAAGTAACATGCAATTAACAAAAGCTATTGGATTTTTGGAGAGAGTATTTGGTGAATAACAAACCTAATCCATCTTATGATAGCTGCATTGCAGCATCAGAGATTATAATAAGATATGAACAAATTTTAGAGAAATTAAATTAAATAGAAAAATTTATAAAACACAAACACAAACTTATACATTTTAAACTAATTAAAAATCTCTTAAGCTTTAAATAGTACGAGAAATAAGAACACAAATCTTGGTTTACTTTTTAATTAATCTATATATATATATATATATATATATATATATATATATATATATATATATATATATATATATATATATATATCATTACATATTCTTATTAATATAAAATATTCTATTAATTATAATTTTTTTTTATTTTTGTATCCAATTTTTTATAATTATCTTTTAAGAATATATTTTTATAAATTTAATAACATTTTTATTTTAATAATTTTTTAATTTTTATAATAATAAAATAAAAGTAGCCACACTTTATGAGCTTCACATCTATATTTTCACAACTTTATATATATATATATATATATATATATATATATATATATATATTTATATATATATAATTATAATTAAATATTATTGATAACTTACATATTACATAGATGGTGTTTTTTAGTAACCATTTACAAAATGGATGTTGGTTGTGTAAAATTAAACTACAAAAATTTCATTAAAGATAAACAAATTTAGAAAGATAATTAGTCATTATATCAATTAAATTAAAAAAAATTATAAACGAAAATATAAAAGAATCTAAAATAAACTCTATTATTAATAAAAAATTATAATATAATTACATATTACATTTTTAATTTTTAGTGATCAACAACTATAAAAAATATTTACATGTTTAGACACAATATTCTTGTCACTGGTTAAGAGATAATACAAACAATTGATAAGATATAAGATAAATATTTATTTGTTATATATATATGGTTTATAAGTTGAACAAAGAGAAGTTGGAGGATTTGATGAACCAATCACCAAAAATGGCTCAGTTTTGTTATTGCCAAACCATAAGTCATCATAACAAGCACCATAATACCAAACACCTTCTTCACTCTTATCAATTATTTTTGTTCAACTCTTGCTACTATATATAACATCACTTACACACACACACACACCCACACTTCCTATTCACTTTTGGAATGATTTCATTTCTTTAATTAAATTTTTTATTTTCCTTCTCATATTCTTTATATGTTAAATACTTAAATATATTTCTTATCTATAAAAACAATTAAAATAAAAATTAACTTTTACTAAATTTAATACTTGTCATCAACATACGTACACACACTGAATTCTAAAGGAGATTTTTATTTTTATGATTATTTGAAAAACAAAATCACACCGAAAGCATATCATTATTTTATTTCTTTCTCTCTTGATATAATATCAAAATTATAAAAATCTATCCTAGTTAAGATTTAAATTTATCCTGTCGGTCTCCTTCAATTATTATCATTATAAGAAAACTCTTAAATTATAGTTACATAGTAACTGATTTAGATATAAATTAACAAAATTAAAAATTATTAGTTACTAAAATAGTCACTATTGCGAATAAAAAAAAATATAATTGGTATTGGTCATTGATTATTTAGAGACTAATTTAGAAACTAAATCTTTTGGTAGTCAAAACTTTGGTAGTTAATGTTTAGTGTCTAATTTATAAACTAACTTTTTTGGTAGTCAAAATCTTGGTAGTTAAATTTTTTAGACAATTCTCGAGAGCAATTATAACATCCCGTTTAATAGTTTAAACTACTAAACAAAATATTAAATATTTGATAAAACAAAATAGATAGTGGAAGACAAATATAAAATCTAATCTTAATACAAATGGGAACTAATAAATACCAAGTTTTTCAATTAAATAATATATATGACACACTTCAATTCAAAAAAATTTATCTACAAAAAGAAAGAAAGCTAACGTGTCACACTCTCCTAATTTTGACACTTCGAAAAAAAAAAGCTAAAAGAAATACATTTCTCTCTCTTTTCCACTTTCTCCACGTATCCCATCGCCAACTTTTTCCTCTTTCATCGAGACTCTTAAACTTCTCTCTATTTCTCACTTTTCCTCTCTCATTCTCACTTTCACATGTTCAAACTCTTCATCTTCTTCTCAAATTCTTCAGTTTTTCTCTCTCTTTCTCACTCTCACCCATTCAAACTCTTCATCTTCTTTTCAGATTTTTGATTTTTCTCTCTCTTTCTCAGGCCATTGAAACACCATGGCCTCCACATAATTTTCATCTTCATCTCAATGTGTTTCTCTAACATCTTCAAATTTGTTATTTACTTTGTTTTATTTTTGTTCTTTCATTTTTTTTTCAGGTTTTTGAAGGAAACAATTGATCTTTTTTTTTACCCAGGTTTCGTTGTATTGTTTCAGCTTCTTCTCTGTCTTCCTATTTTTCTAACCTTTTATCTATTTTGAAATTTTTTTCAGATGAATGAACAGAGTAGAATATTGGTCATGGCCAAATTTCAGGTGATTGAATGAAACATTTGATGTTTTCTTTTATTTTTACCCAGGTTTCGTTGTATTGTTTCAGTTTCTTCTCTCTCTTCCAATTTTTCTCACCCTTTCTTTGTTTTGGAAGTTTTTTTCAGATGAATGAAATCTGGGTAGAACATTGGTCACAACCAGATTTTAGGTTGTTTAACTTTACAGTTGATCTTTTCTTTTATTTTTACCCAGATTTCGTTGTATTTTTTCAGCTTCTTCTCCGTCATCTGATTTTTCTCACCCTTTCTCTGTTTTGGTATTTTTTTCACATGAATCAACTGAGTAGAATATTGGTCACGACCAAATTTCAGGTGATTGAAGGAAACATTTGATCTTTACTTTTATTTTTACTCAGGTTTCGTTGTAAGGTTTCAACTTCTTCTCTTTTTGCCGATTTTTCTCACCCTTTCTTTGTTTTGGAATTTTTTTCAGATGAATGAAATCTGGGTACAACTTTGGTCACGGCCAAATTTCAGGCTTTTTAACTTTGCAGTTGATCTTTTCTTTTATTTTTGCCCAGATTTCGTTGTATTTTTTCAGCTTCTTTTCTGTCATCCGATTTTTCTCACCCTTTCTCTGTTTTGGAATTTTTTTCACATGAATGAACTGAGTAGAACTTTTGGTCGCGGCCAGATTTCATGTGATTACCCAAATTTCGTTTTTTGTTCAATTTTCTCAAGAAAAAAGTTCATATTCTTCTTATATTTTTACCCAGATTTCGTTGATGCTATTTTTTAGAACTTATAGGCTTGAAATGAAGAGTTCCAAAACATGCAAGAGTCTTAAAGACCAAAAAACGGCCAGCCTTTTGCTTTGCAGATCTCTTTGTATTTTTGCTTTTTTTCGATTCTTCATCTCAATGTGTTTCTCTAACATTTTCACATCTCTAACCAAATAACATTGGTCACAGCGAGATTTCAGGTTTTCGAAGGAAACAATTAATCTTTCTCAATGTTTTTTTATCTTATTCTTCTATCTTTACCCAGATTTCTTTTTTTTTTTTTATCTTCTTCTTCTATCTTTACCTAGATTTCTTTTTTTAAAAGCTTTGATTTTTTTTTTGTGTAAATGTTTTTATTCAAGAGGTGAAATTTTATTTATTCTTATTATCTTCTTAAAATTTAATGATTATTTTACGAGTCATCATTTTATAATTAATATTTTCTTATATTTTAAAATTTTATTTTAACGTTTTTTTTAATTCGTACTTCATTTTAAGTTTTTTATTCCCAAGCGTTTGCATTAATTATGAAGCAGTCTGTCCAGTAAGTACGGAGGCTTCGAACAGGGATGACTTATCCTATTCTCTTTATATATATTCCCAATGTTTGCACCTCTGTTACGCATTACCAACTAATGAGTGACAAATCTTCTTTTTCTTCTGTTACCCATTATCTTCTCTTACTAATTTTCTTCATCATCAATCTATTATCGTGCAATGGCATCCATCACCACCCCACAATCTATACTTTTTGCAAAACTTATTGGCGGATTTCTTACTATGTTTCTGAAGGACCAGGTTTATTTTTTTATTCCTTCACATTTATTTCTTATCTTTATTTTTATTTCTTTATTCTGAACTTGCTAATCTGTGAAGGCTTTTGGACACGTCGACCGATTGTTCAAAATACGATATGGGAAGGACATTGGTTCACAATGGACCATTGTTGATTACGAAAGTAATGTTCACAATGTTACCTACAACATGGATATTCACACTCCACTGATTACCGAAGGCTGGAATGATTTAAGATCTTTTTATGCAGATAAGTCTGACAAATTGGTTTTGTTCAAATATGTCGGAAATTCTTCTTTCCAACTCCACGTCTCTAACCGTTCGACAAACTCACGACTCCGAGCGATTTTCCTAAACAATATTTCCATCCGTCGTCCTTATGTCAAAGTTAATTCATTTTCAAGTTCAACTATCCAGATACTACTGTAAAGCCAACCACTTGGTTAGTCCTTTTTTGGTTTATTATTTATTTACATTCCTTCTTAATAAGTAATATGACATCAGATTATGTTTCCAGTATTTGAAAAAAGAATTTGCGAGTTATTTTCAAAACAGTGGACTTTCATCTGTTGTTCTACACGGACCAAGGGGCAAAGTGGAATGTAAATTGATCATAAGACGTAGGTCTGTAAAGATAGGAGCTGGCTGGAAGAATTTTTGTGCTCTTCATGAACTATCTACAGAGGATCACAATGAACTCTTTTTTGAAGTTGAAAGCGAAAAACCAAGCATTCATATCAAAGTTCATTATCCTTTAATTTGGTTTAAAAGTTGAACATTTAGTATGTTATTTTTTTTGGAACTTCTTTCAATATAATGTTTTTTTAAATTTATTTAATTTTTAATTATAAAACTTCCTATAATAAGATAAATAAAAATTACTTTTAGTAAAACTATAAAAATCACTTTTTATTACTATAAAAAATATATAGCGCATGCGTTTTTCTTAATATTGTTTAATAAAAATCACAAGAAGGAAATTTCATTGTACAAGATGATCAAAATCCCATCTAACATTAGATTGAGAGTGTCTGTATCCTTAGGAATTAAGTATATAATAATAACTTTCACATAATATTATATTTTGTATTAAGTATTTTTGTCAATGAAAAATACATTTTAAATTATGAAAATTAATGCACAATAGTAAAATATTTTTATTGCGTATTTAAATAAAAGTTTGCTATGAAAACAAATTATATGTTACATATATTTTAATTAATGTTTTTATTAAAATTTAAATAAATTAATAGCTTCTAAAAATGTTTGACTAAATCAACATTGAATTTAAAATTTTACTAAATTAATAGTTATTTCATTTGAATGAATGATTGGATAATGATATTTGAGTTTAAGGATTGATAATAACTGAATAAATTAATATAAAAAAATAATTGATTAAATAAACAGTATTGTCTCATTTAATATTTTAATAAATATTTAACTGAATTGATATTTGAATTAAAGTATTGAAAATATTTAACTATTTGAAATTTCCATTTATAAAGACGTTCTATAACTTTTTGAAATAATAACAACAAGATAATAAATTTTGGTAGATTATGCTTCGATAATGATTGATATTCACATCAACTCTAAATAATACAATAATCTATATTTGATATTCATATTTCTTTTCCAATTTTATTTTTAAATATTTTTTTAATTAAAATAATCATTTTTATTAATCTTACTCTTTAAATAGTTAATTTTAAGTTTAATCATTTTTTTAATTTAATCACTTTTTAAATTTAATTACATTTTTAATTATAAAGTTTTTTATAAAATAAATAAAAATTATTCATAGTAAAATTAAAAAATTACTTTTTATTATTATAAAAGAATATAACGCGTGTTTTTACGTTTAATAGAAGTACAAGAAGTAAAACACGTTGAAACAAAAATAAAACATAGGAACAAAATCCCATTAACATTATTATAAGTTTGTCTGTATTTTTAGGAATTAAATATATAATAATAATTTCTATTTAATATTATATTTTGTATTAATTAATTTTTGCCAACTTATTAATGCTTTTTATAGAAAAGATTGAAAAAGATTGCACAAGGATTCAAAGTTATTCTAGAATAAATTCTTATTAGTCTTTGTGTATAATTCAAGATAATGTCTTTAACTAGAATTCTTATTAATTTACTGATAATTTTTACTTTAGAGGAATAAACGTTGTAACTTGTGAGTTATAAACCACACACTTCATTGTAAATGTTGGAATGAGTCAAGTGTGAGTAACATTATAAATAGTATAAGAATTTTGGTTAAAGTACTACATTATAAGAAATTTGTTTAAGAGAATTTAATATCGAATTAACTGCATTAAATCAAAGAAAGAAACTTCTCAACAACCATATAAGAAATAAGAATTTGACACAAATCTATGGAAAAAAAATTGGCCTACTTGTTAGTTTATCAAGAGTTCAAGATATAGATGTCAAAATGGGTTTCAACCCGTGAGTCAACCCGGCTCACCAAGGGTTTGAGCCGGGTTGGGTTGAGAAAAATTTAACTTTTTTAAAAGTGGGTTGAACTCAACCCGACTCACTTAACCCACGGGTTAAACGGGTTCGATCCAGGTTGAAGGTGGGTTGACCCACTTAACCCACCAACATTTTTTTTATAATTTTCTCTTAATTTTTTTAATTTTTTTTAATAATTATTTACTATTCCTATTATATTTGTTCACAATTTCATATTTTTAAATGCTAGAATGTTGCTTAATTATATTTGAATAGTTTGAATGTTTAATTAATTTGATTGTCAAGTTATATATATGTTGATACTTTAATCTGTAACTATAATCTTTATAGTAAATTACTCAAGTAACCGTCTTATAAACAATTTTTTCTAAATTAGCATGAAAAAAATGTATAGCTTTTTTATTTGTATTTTGTTGAATAGCATGACAGAAAATTTGTAATATTAGCCTTGCTTTCTTAGAATAATGGATACTTTCTTGGAAATAATTCTTCATATATTGGTGGTGAGCATGATCAAAACATTGGTTCTTGATTTTACTATGATTGTCATCTCATGGGTTACTTAAAAATTTGAATACTAAACAAAATAAAAATTAGGTGGGTTGGTGAACCAACCCACTTAACCCACCAACCCGTGGTGGGTTGAGCCGGGTTACAAAATTTCTGGCTCACCAGAAAGTGAGCTGGGTTGGGTTCACTCATTTTCAACCCGGCTCATGGTGAGTCAACCCGTGTGAGCCGGGTTGGCTCACTTTGACATGTCTAGTTCAAGATATCCACTGGATTATCCATGATTAATCTATATCTATGTATAAAGATCATTTTTTTGATAATTATTTGATTACCGATTTTTTATTTTTGTAGTGTATACATCTCATTACATGCTCTTATTAATATAAATTATTCTATTGAATTATATTATCCTTTAGTATCCAATTTTTTATTATTAATTTGTTATATTTTATAATTATAAAATAAAAGTAGGCACAAAAATGCGTTTCACATATATATTTTAACTACTTTTAACGGAGTTGTTTTTTTGTTTCCTTCTAATAATGTGTTTTGAAAGTTAATTTGGATAAATATAAGATAACCGTTTCATGTTTCAATATGTTTGATGTTTAAATTTTTAAATCGCAAATTAAGAAATGTAATTAAAATTTTATATTTCATATAATTTATTAAGCAATTTCCTAATATAAATCTTGTCTTTCATTTTTTATTTCTCAAGTTATTTTCGTTTTCTCACTTCTCAATTGTGAGAGATACAATACAAATATATTGAGGAAATACACAAAAATATAATAGAAATAATAATTAATATTTCATTATTATTTTAAGATAACATTAAAAATAAAATAAAAAATAAGAAATCAAACAAATAGCATCAATCATAAAGTCAATGTTAGTCAAAATAGTCAATGTCAAGAGACCAAACAAATATATAACGTAAGTGTGGATTATGGCATTCTAAAATATTAGAACATACCCTAATAAAAAATAATATTTCTAAATATTTGAATGCAACATGGTTGACGAAATAAAGAAAAAATATTATAATTAAATTAAAAAATTACTTTTTATTATTATAAAAGAATATGATGCATGTTTTCTCACGTTTAATAAAAATACAAAAGAAAAACACATTGAAGTAAAAGTAGAAAACATAGGATCAAAATCCCATTTAACATTAGTGTAAGCGTGTCTGTATTTTTAGGAATTAAATATGTCATAATAATTTCTATTTAATATTATATTTTGCATAAGTTATTTTTGATATTCATATTTAATACTTTATATGGAAAAGATTGAAAAAGATTGCACAGGGATTGAAAGTTATTCTAGAAATAAATACTAGAAGTGTATATATAAGCAATGGTATGGTAGAAATGGTAAATGAAATCAGAATAAGATTGAAAAGAAAAGTGGCATTGACATAGAGATTTGAAGAGAAGATGAGAGAGAAAAAAGTTGTTGGTGTTTTGATGTTTGTTAATGGTGTATGGTTTGGCAGTAACAAGATTGAGTTATGGTCAAATTCCTGCAACATGCAATGGGGATGAAAAGCTATTGAGCTATTGTGGATTGTATTTGATAAATAATGTAGCTAATCCATCTTCTGATTGCTGCAATGGAGCATCAGATGCATTCAAAAGAGCCATGGCTGTTCCTAATGGACAAGGTATAAGAGATATTTGTAACTGTCTTAGGGTTGCAGGATCAAATCTCCACTTTCATCCAGATAAACTTGTAAGCCTTCCTACTGCATGTCACATTCAACTTTCATTTAGTATGGACTTATGTGTATCTGGTCCCTGATACATATATCCTTATTGTAACTAACAGTTACTTCATTCATAATAAAACATACTTTAAATATTACACTTAAATATCTTTTCAATTTCCATATTTTTTTTCCTTTGGTTTATTTTTTATTTTTCCATTTTGTTGCATCTTAGAATCGTTTATGTATTCATTTACTACTTGTTAATTTAGGGTTCAGCAAAATTTTTGAGCAAGATATTGTATGTACATAAAATATTAACTTTAGGTTTTAAATAAATTAAATTAAATAAACACGTTTACAATAACCCCATCACAAACTTATTTTAAAGTACTTGAAAATATCTTTATCCTTAAATAGTATAAAAGTACTTGAAAAAAAATTTGGCTTACTTTTCTTTTATCAACAATTCGAAATATTTACCAGTTTACGCATATAATATATATATATATATATATATATATATATATATATAATCTTTTGAAAAAAAAAACACAATAAAAACTTGTGGTAATTTTTTGTATGTATTATTATATTTTGTTTAATTTGAGTTTTTGAGGTGATCAAATTTCAACATGATTTGATTTGAAATCCTTATTTACTGAAAAACTTATAAAAGTCTACAATTATTTCTTTTCCAAGAAACAATAAATACAGACGGACATAGTTCTCAGTTTATTATATACTAGAAAAAATGAGTACAAAAATTGATGAAAAGAAAGAAAAGAACACTTCTACTGAATGTAGATTAACTAAAAACGACCACTGCCTCCACTTTCAAACTGAATAGAATAAAATATAATTAAATACCATGGATAGCTTTAGCTTTCATAGATGGAGTTTCTTAACAACCATTCACAAAATGGATGTTTAAACTACAAAAGTTTTATTAAAGATAAACTAATTTAGGAAGATAAGATAACTAGTAAATTATATCAGTTAAATTCATAAATATTTATAAATTAAAATATAATAGAATCTAAAATAATTTCTATTATTAATAAAAATTTATAATATAATTAGATATTATATTTTTAATTTTTAATGACCAAGAATTACAATAAAATATTTTAGTTTCTAATTAAGATATATTTAAAAATAATTTTCGTCACACTATTAGTCTATTTTAGAGACAAATTTTTGCTAATAAAAAATAAATTATTATTTTTTCTAATTATAATACCACTAGAGAGTTGAATTTTTAGTTACTGTATCCAAATTCTGATATTGATTTTCGAGAAATCAATTTCTATAAAATTATAAACCAACTTTTGGTTTCTACTGTAAAATTTAGAAATCAAACGTATAAAGTTCATAATTTATCATTAAATAATGAATATTTATCATCATAATATTACGTATTTCTTTATTACCTATTTGATATTATTATTTAGAATTAATAAATAACATAAAATTTAAATATATTCTTTTTTTTTAATTATGCATCGATCATGTTTATTTAATTATATAATTAAATGGTTAATATTGAAATAAAATTTACGATAAATGAAGATTTGATTATTGTAGTTGGAGGTATGACCTTGGGGATTTAAACGAGTTAGTATTACTTAAGATGAGATGTTCTTGAGTTACCTTGTTGGCCATGAGCTCATTTATCCTGACTAGTCACTACAAAATTAATCAATATCTTTATAAAAGTATAATAAAAATCCAGTTTTATGGATTTGGGAGAACTTTCAATTCATTTTATTTTATTATGATATGCTATTTTTTTTGTGATATTTGTCTCACTTCCCTTTATTTTATCATGTGTGAAAAACAAAATTTTATAACATTATCATAGATGGCTGCTTCAAACATGCTCGATCCCTTCTTCGCCGACATTGTAGCTGTTTTCCTTGGGAATGCATGGCAAACCAATGTAGTAAACAATTCTGTAACATTTCAGGGAACGGAAAACTCTACCATTACTTTTTTCTCTGCTCCGAATGCGTCGATTGTCATCGAAGGACAAATCGGAGTTACCTTTTATTTACCCCCAACAGCCCAAGTGAACCCTATATCCATAACCTTTTCCCTCCACCTGTTTGAAAGCCAGTATATGAGGGAAAAACTATAAATAAATAATAATTTTTCCCCTTATAGTATAGGAAATATAAGATGTACTAAACGGTGTAAATATAAGATGCATATTGTAACACCCCATTTAATTCAATAAACGAAATTAAAGGAAACGTCACATAGAGATATTATAATAGCGCGATCTTGGAGTTTAAAACTTAACTCCTTACAACTCAAGGCACACCATAATGCCCGAAAGGAGACTAGATAAAAATTTTAACAGAATATATAGAAATCAAAAAGACGGATAGGTACATGGGCCATAGCCCTAAAGGAAAGCCCATCAAGAACATGAAGCCCAGCCCATGCAGATTATGCGGCAAAATCATCTCTCCTCTGTTGACCACGAGTACCTCTCGCATTTGCTCCCATCAATAAATTGATGATCATCGCAAGAGTAGAAGAACAACATATAGAGCAATCAAACAAGCAAAGGGTAAGCTAGAGCCAAAAAGATTTTTATCATGCAATCAGATATACCTTCACAGTCCAATATACATATATCACCCAAGCATGTTATGACCTTTCAATCAATACACTAAGACTCGACTCGACTCATCCAGATACATATAACCTGGTCGGATTCAGCGGATGCTTGCACTTGTGGTGGATACCTCTACTCATCCCCGAGCTATATGTTACAAGTGTTCCAATGAATCAATTCCCTCACACACAAGGTTAGGCCTTAATGAGTTTCAGACCTCCTGTTACTCTCACCACAGGAGTCAGTCCGCTCTAAGTGAGGCTAACTGACTCCTTAGAGTGTCAGGATGCGAATATTTTATGTATAATTTTGCCTCTAAATTTTATAAGTATATTATTAGGAAATAATAATAATAATTAGAAAAAGAAAAAAAATTGTCGTCACAAGATCTATGCTGTAAAATTTAATTTTATCTTATCAAGAGTTTTTTATCCCTATTTAAATTATTTTATGAATTAATTTTAGTTTAGCAAGGGTTTAGCCCTTTCTATATATTATTCTTTAAAATGATATTCTACCTTAACAAACTTTTTATAGTTTTTTTTAAAAAAATTAAACACTTTGAAGCGTATATAACAATTTAAAAAATTAAAATTTCATCCACTAGCGAGAGTCTGACCCTCTCTATATTTTTTAGAAATTAACTTTTGTTTAGCCGGGCTTATCCCTCTCTCTATATTGTTTTTTAAAATTAGTTTTACCTTAACAAGGGTCTAACCGTTTCTATAATAATTTATTATATGTTATAAATTATTCTTGAAAACTTTAACCTCTTTTTATATTACTTTTTAAAATAAGCTTAGCGAGGGCCTAACCCTCTCTAACTATTATTTTTTAAAATAATTTTAGCAAACTCTTTGTACTTGTTTAAAAGAATTTGATATTTTTATTAAAACTATGACTATGCATTGTTAGCTTTAGCTTATTTTATTAAAACTATGTAAATATATATTATATTGAAAGAAAGACATATGAGCAAATAAATAAAAATATTTTTAAGTGTATAATTAAGTTTTGAATATAATTAACTTGAATAATTACTTATAAATTTAGAAAATAATTATAAATCATAAAAAAATAAAAATGGTATAAAATAAAAGTAAAATAATAAATTGATTAGTCAAAGACATGTTACAATAAAATGAGTGAAAGAGTAAATTAACATGATTAAATGACTAGAAAATCAACGTATAAAACATCTGTCAGCTAATTAAATATGAGCAAGAAGATAAAATTACTAATATTTTTTTTATGTTATAATGGATAATAGATAATATATAATAGATTTTAAATTTGTATTTATGCAAAAATTGGTTTTTGATTTTGTGGTTTTTAATTGAATTAAAATAATTTTGAGGTTGAGGGAAAAAATAATAATATTTTTAAGTTTATAATTAAATTTTTAATAAAATTAATGCAAATCAATTTAAGAAAAGTCAATAATAGAGATTATCTCCTAGATTTAATATATTATAAAAACTTTTTCAAAAGAAATTAATATCGAATTAACCGTATTAAAATCAAAGAAAGAAACTTCGCAACAACCGTATGATATGCATAACAAGCCTTTTACAATTATATGAAATAAAAAACACAAATCCAACTAAAAAGGCTTAATTGATCGATTCATTTTTGTGTCCAATTGTTTTTTATATTTTTTATAAATTTAATAAAAATTTTATTTTAATAATTATTTATTTTTTTAAAATAATAAAATAAAAATAGGCAACACATATGTCCTTCACAACTATATTTCAACAACCATTTACAAAATGGATGTTGGTTATGTAAAATTAAACTACAAAATAAACTAATTTAGGAACATAAGATAATTAGTCATTATATCAATTAAATTCAAAAAGTTTTATAAACTAAAATATAATAGAATCTAAAACAAACTCTATTATTAATAAAAATTTATAATATAATTAGATATTACATTTTTAATTCTTAATGACTAACGGTTATAAAATATATTTACATATTTAGACACAATATTTTAGTCTTTAGTTAAAATATAATAAAAACAATTGATAAGATGTATAAGATAAGTATTTATTTGTT
>Ga0214543_1006360_pt1 | contig 21064 bp, 11 predicted proteins | sample CNSS2metaG_FD_160094 | JGI IMG/M metagenome (GOLD analysis project Ga0214543, IMG submission 160094) | Root nodule microbial communities from cowpea collected in UCLA plant growth center, Los Angeles, California, USA - CNSS2 | ecosystem: Host-associated > Plants > Roots > Nodule | place: USA...
GGGTGGAACATGTACAAAGTATGGGTAGGGTATAATTCCATGACTCTTGTAGTGAGAGGTCTTGGTGGCGCCTCATCTGTTGGACGTAATTCCATGGACCCTCTTAAGGGGAGTTTCATGGTGGTGTCTCGATGAAAGGACGTAATTCCACGGGGGGTCGTGGTGGTGCCTCAAGGCTAGGATGTAATTCCGCGTAAGCCACGTGGTGGTGCCTCAAGGCCAGGATGTAATTCCGCGTAGGCCACGTGGTGGTGCCTATTGTAAGGGTGTAATTCTGCGAAGGCCTCGCGGTGATGCCTTACTACTAGGACATAATTCCACTACCACGCGGTGGTGCCTCGATATGCGCATCTGGATAGTCAAGTCTTGGGGTCTTAAGTGATTTGGGTAATCTATGTGTGTAGGTTTGTTATTTATGTTGACTCTGAGATTTGCATGTTGACTTTTGTGATATAATGTTTCCTTGCACTAGCTTACCATGTTTGCTTGTTTGGATTGTCTTGTATGTGGCTCTTCTCTTATTGCGATGATCATCAATCCTATTGATGTGAGCAGATAGGGGAACTGTTGGCAGAGGTGATGATGATACGGATGGTACCGCTTGATGGACTGGACGGGCATTGGGCCCATTATGGGGCCCATCGCTGAAGAATGTTTTGTTTTGCTATGTTTTCTTATCTGTACAAGACTCGTACTATTAGTTCACTTGCGTTTTTTTGTTTTAGGCCGTGTGGGGTCTCTTTTATGTTTTGTGGATATGTTGGGGTATGGAGTACTTCATATTCCAAAGCTTCGTACCCTCTGAATATTATGTATGTGGTGTTTTAATTAAATGGGCTTTATCGATTTATTTGGGACATTACATTAACTTTTGGTGCTGATGAAGGAATAATCATCGACTCCTTGTCTTTCCAAACAACACATACAAAGAGACATGCTAACATAAAACAGAATTATTGAACTTATTAGAGGTGTTTCTATTGAGTTTTGTCTTCTCTTACCTCTCATGTATTGGATATCTTAGTAAATTTCATTTCTTTACAACTTCTTCTTCAGTCCAATCATTTCTTCTTCATTCTCACGCTTCTTTTCCAGCAACATTTATGTTGTACAAGTTTTTCTTCTTCTCTTTTAGCTTTTATTCTTCTACCATATGTAAGTATTTTTGTGACTTTGTTTTTTTCTCTGATGAATGAAGGTTTTCTTTGAGATCAATGAACTATTTCAAGAAGACAACAACGGTACAAGTTTTTCTTCTTCTCTTAAACTTTTTCTTCTTCTCTCGAAACTTTTCTTCTTCTCTCAAAACTTTTCTTCTTTTTGATAGAGATATTATATTTTTTTATTTTATTTTATTAATTATCAAATATTTTATTTTATGATGGTACATATTAGGTTGTCCTTTTCCCCTTATATAATGAGATTTTGTACTCTATATTTGGGACAAGTTTATAATAAATCGTAGACAAACTCTCTTTGAGTTGATTTTCACCAAACACCTCTTGTGCGTATTTGTACGCGTTTTTATGTGCATTCTTCCTTCTCATGACTTATACATATCTATCATGGTATCATACTTAAATCGCCTTCCACACTTTCTCCTTTCTTGTTGATTTTCTGCCATGACGAATTCTACTTCATCCTTTGGTTCTCCCATAAACCCTGTGAACCTTAACCCATGTTCTGGTCATCTCATAAACCCCACAAATCCCTTATTTTTTCACTCCGTTGAGAACCTGCTCTTGTCTTGGTGTCTCCTCTTCTTTTGATAATAATTATTCGCAATAGTGACATGATATGCTCGTTGCGTTGGAAACCAAAAACAATGATTGTTTTATTATCGACACCCTTCCATGTCCACTCTCTAATGATCCATTGCATGAAACTTGGAAACCTTGTAACAAGATGGTAATTTCATGGCTCACTCGCTCAATGACGCCCACCATTAAACAATCTGTTATGTGGGCAACATGTGTCCTACCTTGTGAACTACAATGGATTCAATACCTTCTTCAGGATTTAGATTTTTCCGTTCTCACTCCATACACTGCCTTTTGTGATAAGAAATCTGCTATTCACATTGCCAAGATTATCACTTCTCATGAGAGAACCAAGCATGTAGAACTTGATTGTCATGTTATCCAACAAAAGCTTGTTGATGGCCTTATCCACCTTCTTCGTGTTCCTTCTACTAGTCATCGCATCCTTCTGCTTTCTGGGTTGCTACTTCCAAGTTGGACATTTACAAGATTCATGCCCACCTTGATAGGGGTGATAGAGATAATATATTTTTATTATTCTATTTTATTATTATTAAATATCCTGTTTTATGAAGGTACATATTAGGTTGTCCTTTTCCCCTTATATCATGAGTTTTTGTACTCTATATATTGGACAAGTTTTTAATAAATCAGTAAGCAAACTCTATTTTAGTTCTTTTTCACCAAACACCTCTTGTACATATTTGTACGCATTCTTCTTTCTCATGACTTATACGTATACTATATGTAAATACTTTTTGTATATATACTTTTTGTATGATTTTTTTTCTTTGAAGGTTTTTTTTTAATCAATGAGGTGTTTCAAAAAGACAACAAACTTTTCTTTTTCTCTTTTAGCTTTTCTTCTTCTATCTTATTCTATGTAAATATTTTTGTATGATTTTTATTATTAAATTTATTTATAATAACTAAAGAAATTATATTGAAAAAAGTCTTGTAGAAAAACTAGTTTTATACATACTTTTCCTCACTTTTATTTTTTTCAATTAATCATTTTTATATATATTATTCTTTTCAACTGAGATTTTTTTAATAGGTCTCAAAAAGATATCACATGTTTATATGTTGTCAATAATATATTTATCAAGTCAAAAGATTAAAAAAAATGTAAAAACCAAGATATTTGTCTGTACTATTAATTTTGAAAAAACAATAATCTTATTTTATGTCAACAGATGTCTCATAATCAAGAACTAAAGATACATAACCAGTTAATTTTATTATTAGGGACTACTAGTTTCCAATAGCATTTATAGGTCGATAGTGTTTATGTGATATGAAAACGTGTGTATCTTGACCTTATCCTATTACTTGTGTAAGTAGGACTATACAGACTACTAGGACAAATAGCAAGAATGTTGATACCAACCCATTAAAACAGCAAGCATGTGTTTGGTCTGGAGGATAATTTAGAAAAAAATGGAGATGAATGAATTTGAGGAGAAAAAATATATATATAAAAAATTGAAAAAAAAGTTTTATAAAAATTTATGAATGATTTCGTCATTATATATTATTTATTATAATTAATTTTATGATTAAAATATAAATTTATTTATAGTATTATTATTATTATTAATTATAATATTTAATTTAACATTTTTTAATATTATATTATGTATAGAATTTTCTTATTTTTCTCTCCCCAAAGAAAGAAAGTTAAAAAAAAATACTAGTATAGGATAATAGGGCCCTCCGCACGTTTTTTTTTTCTTCTTTTTAATTTGTATTCAAAGGTTAATATAATTATTTTTTATACTTAAATAAATAATTTATTTATATAGTTATATTTAACTGTTATAGTTATATATATAGTTGTAAATATAAAATTTATATAAAGAATTTGATAATATAAAAAAGTAATTAAATTTGAATATTTTTTTATGTAACAAATTAAATAAAATTATTTTAATATTAATTTCTGTATGAAAATAATAATAATAATAATAATAATAATATTAATACAAATAATAATAATAATAATAATATAAATAATAAAATTTATATAAAGAATTTGATAATATAAAAAAGTAATTAAATTTGAATATTTTTTTATGTAACAAATTAAATAAAATTATTTTAATATTAATTTCTGTATGAAAATAATAATATTAATATTAATATTAATACAAATAATAATAATAATAATAATAATATAAATAATAATAAAATTATAAAAATAATATTTGGATAATAATATTACAATATTATTAAAATTTACAATTAAATATTTTAGTTATATATCATATTAAAATAAAATATGTATAGGTTATTGTTATGGTAAAATTTAGACATATTATACACTATCACTACAACAAAATTTGTAATTTGTGAGGGAAATTAGCGAAGAAAAATATTTTTCATTAATTTTTCGCTATTTAGTGAGGGATCAACGACAAAAACATTTCATAGCTAATTTGTGAGGAAAATTATTGCTCACTAATGTCTTGCTATTTAGCGAGCGATTAGCAACAAAAAAAGTTTCGTAACTAATTTGCGAGAGAAATTAGTTAGACAAATTATTTTTCACTAATTTCTTGTTATTTAGCGAAGGATAAGCGACAAAAAAGTCTCATAGCTAATTTGCGAGAAAAACTAGCAAAAGAAATTATTTCTCACTAATGTCTCTATATTTAGCGAGAGATTAGCGACAAAAAAGTTCCATAGCTAATTTGCGAGAAAAACTAGCGAAAGAAATTATTTCTCATTAATGTCTCTCTATTTAGCGAGGGATTAGCGACAAAAAATTTTTGTAGCTAATTTACTAGGGAAATTAACTAGGAAAAATATTTCTCACTGTTTAGCGAGGGATTAACGACAAAACAAAATCGTAGTTAATTTGGAGCTAGTTAGCTATGTTTTGAGAAAGGTAGATTTATTTGAATAAATTATTAAAAATATATCTTATTTATATAAATTAATAACTTTATTATATCTTTATATTTTTTTTAATAAATTATGATTTAAATTAAAAGGATTATTAATTAATTTATATTATAAATTTATTATATTTAACTATTTTATTTCTTTTATATGTTTATTTATTTTTAGGTTTTTAAATATTAAATAAATTATTTGTGATACATTGTAAGTAAAAGTAAATTTTATTTAAATATTTCATTTATAAAATATGAATATTTAACTTAATTTAATATAATATTTAATTATTTTTATTAAATAATTAATTTTTTTATAAATAATTATTAATATTAGTATTTAATATTTTTATATCTACATAAATTACTTTTTTATAAATAATCATTAATATTAGTTTTTAACTTTTTAATATTTATATAAAAACCTATATAAGGAAAATAATTACATAAAAAATAATATTAAATATGAAATAAAAATCAATAAATTGAAAATATAAACTATCGTAACTTTTGATTTTGTATCTTAAACATGTTAAAGACACAACCCCAAATTTTCAAATCACTGTACAAATAATGAAGTATTCTAAAACCATGAAAGCTTAGGTTTTCTGTGAAAAATTAAAGTTATGAAAAAATGAAGGCAACGAAGTGCAAAGAGCGTGGAAGAAAGTGACGAGGTAGAAAAGAGATTGGAGAGGTTGCAGCTTGACTACATCGTCAACACTGAGTTTGGTTCCTAATCAGGTTAATTACTTTTGCCTCTGTTATTTCTCGTTCACCTTCTTGCTTTTCATCGATTGGTTCTTCTTCTTATTGTTGTTTGGTAGATCGAAAATGAGACGATTTCGAAGCTGGCGAAATCTTGTATTTGAACGGAGAAGCCAGTATTGTTGCGTTTCATCGAAGCGAAGGAGGTTGCACTGTTGCCATTACTATGTGAATGACGCCAGATTGGGGGATTAAGGCAAATGTTGATTTCGTTACCTTTGTCGGCAACATGTAATCATTTATTCTTTTTCCTAAGCTCTTAGTTTTGTAATACTTTGCAACAAAGTTTCTTAGTTTTGTAATCATTTTAAATATTTTTTATCATTTATTACTAGCAGAATGACTTGTTTTTTTTACTATGAGAGCGATAGCGTCTTTGGAAGAATAGTTGCTACTCTAATTTGGAGTGTGTTCCCGATTCTTACTCATGATCTTTTATTTGATTTTATTGTTAGATTTACGTGGTATACCTTCTTGGAGGCTAAGCTGTATCTTTTTCCTCTCTCTTGTTTTCTAACATTCTTTCTTAATATTGACACATCTTGTTTTCATATAGGTTTTTTAAAACTATTTTAATGTCTTTACAGAAGAGTTGCATGATATAGGATTAAGATCCCTATCTCTGCAAATTTTGGTGAATTTGACGTTTGTTGTGGATTTCGGAATTTTGAAATGGCTTCCAATGCTACATTCGGACACGCGTGCCCGACACTTATGACAGCCACATCAAATGGTGTGTTTCAGGGCCACGACCCTCTTGATTTTTCGCTTCCCTTTGCCATTTTGTATATAAGCCTTGTTCTTGTGGTCTCAAGGGAATTGGCATATCTTCTAAAACTTTTAAAGCAACCTAGAGTTATTGCAAGAGATAATTGTAGGTCCATTTCTTTTCTTTTAGTTTTTAATTAATATAGCTGTATGTACTGTATTTTACCATCAATCCTTACTAATGTTGGATGTCTTTTCATATATGGATCCCATATAAAATAAATACAACATGAAGTTTATGTTAAAATTTGTAAAAAGAATACGTGTAAATATAAACAACTCAAAACATATATGAGTATAAAAAAGGAATTGGATCTATGGAATTAGAAAAAAAAATGAAGTTAAACTTAAAATATCTAAACAAAAGTAACATGTATATATATGAATAAAATGCAAAATATTGTGACATGTAATTCTCATTAAAAACATTTAGAATAACATGAATTTGAGGTTAAAATTTTAAAGAAGAAATACATGCAATTGTTATTAATGTAGTAGATATTGACACACAATAACTAATTATCAATATGTACATACGAATTTTTTTTTTTGGAATTATGAATTTTGGTATAAATTTATTTGCGTTAAATTATAAAATTGACATAACAATTTATTAGAGATACGTAGTAAAATAATATTGTTGTATGAATAGAATCTATAATTAAATTTTTGAGTTATATATTATTTTAAAATAAAATGGGTATGTGTAGGTTGTTATTAAAGTAAAATTTAGGTATATTGTGCATTATGTAACTTGTACAAAAATAAATAATAATAATAATAATAATTTGAGGGGCATTTTTATAAATTAAGAAAGATAGTAGGAGTATTTATGAGTTGTATTTCATGAAAGGTGGTAGGGGTATTTTGGGAAATGAAATAGTTATTAGGATATGAAATGACAAAAAAAACCAAAGAAATGAATTGGTGTCAAAATTATAAGTCAGAGTGAATATGCAATATCATCGGTAGTGTTAATAACAACATAAGAAGATGTACATATTGTTTTAATAAAGAGTTTTGATGATGATGACTTATAGAGAAGTGTGGAAGACTTAATCATGAATCATGGAGAAATGTTGAAGACTTAAAGAATGCTTAGATTTAATAGATATGTTGAGCACTTAAGTTTTTAGTAGTTTAGTTGTTGAAGTCTTGTAATTTTTATCTTATTTAAAATAGTTAGATTAGTATGTCAATAGACAATTATAACTTAACTTTTCATATTCTTAACCTAATTTCGAAAGTGACTTTCATAAGTGAATGTGAGAGTTCTCTTTACAAAAAACAAAAGTTAGAGAAGTTTGAGAACTCTTTGTTGAAAGACTTTAAAAAATTTAGTGTGGGTATAGCGATAATTTTCACCAAGTGAGTTCGTGTGTGATTGGGTGTTGTTGCGGTTGTTATGAGAAGTTGTTCATCTTTTATGTGATTTAAAGAAGGTGTTCATTCCTTGTGGATTCAAAAAAGGTGTTTTTTCATCTCTTGTGTGATTCAAGAGAGTGTCTTCATCCTTTGTGGGATTCAAATGAGGTGTTCATCCCTTGTGAATTTCAAGGGAGGTGTCTTTCATCTTATGTGGCTTCAAGAATGATGCTTTCTATCCTAAACCATTTTTTCTATGATTGTAAGTTTTGTGGATTTCAAAAGATATGCATTTCATCTGATCTGACTTCAAGAGAGGTGCTTTCTATCGTAAACCATTATTTCTATGATTATAAATTTGTATTTTTTAATGATTGAATTAATCCCTTTACAAAAATATTAACAACTAGATATAGGATTTCTTGATCGAAACCACTATAAAATATATTGGACAATTTCATTTTATTTTCTCTTCCCTATTTTCTTTATCTTACGTGATTATTAAAATAAAAAAAAATTAATTAAACTTTGATATTAAAAGAAAAATTTTAAAAACACCATTTTTTAATAATTCAACAAACAAAACTGTTTCTTAATAAATATTTGTATTTTAAGGTATATCTATTTCCTTTGAATTCAGTATTTTGTCACAGACTCAAAGTAGGTACGTCCGAACCTCCTCAACCATGCACGTGTTTAAGATCTGTCATCATGTTTTGTTTAGCTTATTTTTTCAAATTTCTAGAAAACATGCCCTTAAGCAAATCATTTATACCAGGGAAGATACATTGATTTATTGGGATGGGTTTTCTTACGAAGGAAGTTCGTCTAAAATTCGAAAACTTTTGATATAAAAAATATCTATATTTAGATTTTTCACCTATATTTAATCTCGTTTAAATTGTCATCAATATGAATCATCAATTTTAGTATTACCGATAAAATTTTTGATTGAAAATTCATCAGAAAAATACAAAATGAAACACAAATCCACATAATAATTTAATATGTACTCCGATTCAAAATTTTAAAATAATAAATTCACTGTCTTATTTTTTATAAACTCGTCTTTTTCGTATTTTTTAATGGGAAACCTAAATTTATACTAAAATTTTCAGTAATGACAAAAGTGAATATAAATAATGCATGCTCTTTAATTTTATTTAAACTTAATTACTGGTTTTGATTCCGACTTTGGTTAGAATGTTTTAAATTGGTTCTTGTTAAAAAAATTTCAATTGTCTTCTAATTATTTTTTTTTAAATTATTAACAATGTTAACATTATGTCAATGCGATTTTTTTATTATTAATTTTCTTTTATCTTTTTAATATTTTTTGGAATTTTGTTTATTTTTTACATATCAAGTTCTTAATGTGATACATCATACTGTGAATGTCACATGAACACATATAAATGTTAATGTGTAAGTGTTTTTATCTCAATTTAATCTCTATATATATTTCTTTAGTTTAATTTAATCTTAATTTTTTTAAATATAAAATATTAATGTCTCTAAAGTAAAATCAAATTTATTATTTATATAAATATTATAATAATAATTTTATTAAAATATTTTTTAACATGTTACTTTGTTAAATATTATTAATTTATATTTTGTTAATCATGTTTTACAAAATAATTTTGAATTAAAAAAAAATATTGGGTCTCATCTGAAATAACCTAAGTTCTAGACTATTCTGCTATTCCGAAACTCAGCATAGATGGAAGGGACAAAAGAAACATGCATGTCTCATCATGACTGGCACTCCCTCAATACTGGAAAAGCTAATTAATTATCTTTTCCATTCTACCCACTCTCGTTAGGCTGTCGTTTTCACCGCAAATGACGCTTACCATGTGTCTTCTTTTATTCTACTCCTCACCTCATGTGCTACTACATGCTGTATTTAATATAAAATTGTTCTTTATCCTCACTATTTTCGTTCACTGTTTAACAAAGAAAAATGAAGTACGATCTTTTACTACAAAAATAGTCTAATACAATATTCTTTTTCTTTTATCTTTATCAAATATTTTTAATTTTCACCACAGTTATATCTTCTTCTTCTTTTGCATTTCTTTTCTTTTTACCAGACATATATTATACGAGCATCAATTATTCTATCTTAATAACTAATTAAGTTTGAAACGTAAATATTGAACTACGTTAATACTTGAAGTCTCGAGAAAAAAAAATACTACTTAGGCTTGTGATAGTCATCATAATATTGATTTTAGCAACACTATTAACATAACAGAAAAGATAGGTGAAATTATATATACTTATATATATATATATATATTAATTATTTTTATTTATTTATTTTTCTTATTCTCATGTCATGTAGTACTCTAAAATTAAAAGAGTCAACTTTTGATTGACCGTCCCACTTTACTAAAAAATGTTAATACGTGTTTTGATGTTTGAATTTCTTAATTATGTCATGTGATTCTATCCTTAAGAAGATACTACTTTATTCTACAAATAGTTTAATCTAGTTAGAGCACTACCTCAAATAACACAGGTAGTGTCTGTGTGTATGCATTTTTTAAATATGCGTAATATTATTTTAGTATGTGATAATATTATAATGTTATTAAGTTAATATATAACTTAAAATTATATTTATTAAAAATAAAGTAAAATATATCAGAACAGATAAAAAAATAACTATTGATAAATAAAGAAGAAGAGAAGAAGCAGAGACATCCGATTTTATAAAAGGTTCATAAAAATAACGCTCAATTTTTAAAAATTTAATAAATTATTATATTTAAAGGGTAAAATCGGTATTTTGAAAAATAAACACAAAAAAGAGAATCTCCTTTATATATTGTTATATATATATATATATATATATATATATATATATATATATATATATATATATATATATATATAAAAGATCTTCTGAAGAGGAATTTTTGTAGCTTAAGTTTTAATGAATCTATAAAATTTGAAAGTACATCGTTAATTTTGAAAAGGAAAATACAATAATATATATAAATAATGGTAGTATTTGGATATATAAAAATAAAACCAACAGTTTGTTTTCAATACTTTATTGTAAGAACCCAAATTAAAATGTATTCGTATCACAAAGATAAAACATGTATTTAACCTAATATTTTCAAATGTTATACACGATGAGAAAGGATTAAATTAACCGCACTGTAACTTTTAAGAGTTATTTTTCATCATCATTATTTATTCTTTATTAATCTCATTATTAATGTTGTGTTTGGATCCACATAAGTATTGTTCATGCGGATGGAAAGTGACTTAAATATATGTTTGGATCTGCTTGTTTGTACTGATTTGAGAGTGCGAATTTGCAGGTGAGTTACAAAATTTGGCACTCTCTAAAATGAAGAGATGTGCAGGAAAAATCAAATCATCGTATTAAAATTACTTTATTCTCACTCTCTTTTAACAATTTAATTTACCTTATTGAATTATATGGATATTAATAATATTGTATATTATTATATATATATAAATTTAATTATTATAATAATTAGTATTATATAATAATAATAATAATATTATTATTATTCAAATAAATATCTTTTGTAAATAAATTAATTCTATAAAATAAAATATATTTAAATAAACGTGGAGCTAAAATTAAACCGTCTATATTATAAATTATTTCAAGTTATAATTGAGAATAATAATAATTATTTTAAGTTATTAATTATAATATGAATAAATTATATTTTTGTAATTTTAAATAACATTTTTTATTTTATTTGAATATCATTTCTTCTATTTATAATGAAGGGTAAAATGGTAATCATATAATTTATTTTATTAAAAATTATAATTTATTAAATTTTATCAATCATGTCATATACAAACTTTCATCAACTTTTCACTCATGTCCACTCAAATCATATCACATTTCCTTTAATCCAAACAACCTCATCTTTACCAAATCAACTCAAATCCACTTTCCTAAATTCACACCCCAATTCAAACAGAACATAGAAGCTAGATTCATTAGATTAAGAGAAAAATATGAGAAGAAATATCAGAGTACTTATAGTAACTCATATTCACTTAGTAGTAATATTCTTAATTTAAATAATTTTAGATTACTATTATTTTGCAAATAAATGTGCACGTGATTAAGAAAAATACAAGTAAAATGCGTAGATAAGCACCTCCACAAACGACGACACTTATTTAAGTTATAAAATGTATTTTAAAAATATGTGCTAAATTTTGGTCTTATATTTTTTTTAGGTTTAAATACCTTTTTGGTCCTCATTTTTGTAGTGTTTGTTACGGATGGTCCTCATTTTGACAGAATGTTTAAAATGGTCATCATTTTTACCGAATGTTTAAAATGGTCATCATTTTCGCAATTCGTGTTTTATTTAGTCCTTTTCTATAATGTCGTTTAAATAATTAACGGAGCATTGTATAGGTGGCACGGTTTGTATTAGGGTGTGTTACGTGTACTGTACAGGTGACTAATTAACGTTAATTTCTCAGTTTATGGGAAATTTTGCAATTAGGAAAATTTCTTCATCATCGTCTTTCATGATCTCAGATTTGCAGAGGAAGCAGCTAATACTTGTCATTTCATCATTGGATTGCAGTTGCGCTCTTCATTTAAATTTTTCAGTTAATCATCATCAACGAGATAATTTGGTTTAAGGTTTTCTAGGTTGTGTTTGCTCGTAGGTTAAGGTTTTCGTAATTCTATTTTTGGATAAGTAAACTATACAAATATTATAAGAGTGTCATTATTTCTATTTAAAATATAACAATCAGAGTCACAATTCAATTATGATTAGTCTCATTTAACTTAGATAATTATACATCATACAATAATATCTTTTTCAACAATTATGTCAGTAGAAATAAAATTAGTAATTTTTACTTTAATATTAATTGTTAGATTCAACTTTTACTTTTCAGAAAAAAAATCATAAATAATAATCAAATTACAACTCTTTTTAGCTAATAATGTAATAACTCAAATATCTTCGGGGATTTGACTCGTTTCACAAATTTTATGGGACAATTGATGCAACCTAAAAAAGAAACATCATATGATATATTTTTTGGCAAGAATATGTAACATGAAGCTTTTCGTAGTCATCGTGAAAAATAAAAGTGAGATTAAATGAGACAATAAGTATTCATCCGAAGTAATGAATTAAAAATTTGAAGTGGTATGAAAAATTTGTTTTGGAAATCCGTTTTTTTGGGCTATATCACTTAATTACTAATATTTTTGCTTTCTTACACTATGTTTGTTTCTACATTTTACATGACTACTTGTATTCATGCTTTAGCTATCTTAGACTATGTTGTTCCCTACATGATTCTTCATTTTCAGTTTTAATTTCTAGGTCATTTTTTTTTTCATTGCACTTAATGGAGACATATGAACTTCACATGGAACAATTATGAACTACGATAAATGCAACTATCAAATAACTCGAAAAGAGAAATAAAAAAATAGCCATGATCGGTGAGAGTATGGTGCCCTTTCACAAGGAATTAGTCTTCCTCTTTATTGGCGTATGGGTCAGTAGGTGAACTGTAAAAGCAATTCAACAATTTGCATATCTACTATACACAAAATCACTTTATTTTTAAGCTGCAGTTTGAAAATTAAAGAACTTCAACTACAAAAAAAGCTCTCTTTAAATATCGACATATATCGTTCACTAAACCCGGAACAATCGTTGGTGAGAATGCAGCTACATCTGCAACTGAAAAGCAAAACAAAATTGATATGATCAGTGGCGAAATTTCAGGGGGCTATTGGTCAAAAAAATGCAAGTGGTGGCCAAATAAAGCTACGGTTTCACTTTAATAATGATATATGTTTTTCATACAGAATTAATATTATACTTTACATATATAAAACTTTAGCCTGAAGCAACATCAACTTATGGAAACGCGTTAACACCGCAGAAAACGGATGATGAATTTGTTACCTTAACACCAAACATGATCCCATTTTTTAATTATATTGTGTTAGCATATATATATATATATATATATATATATATATATATATATATATATATATATATATATACCATATGTAATAAATGGCCTCTGCAGCGTTCAGCCTCAAAGCCTTACCGAGTTTCACTGTTGAAGAGAATACAACAGAAGTGGTACTTTTCTAAACTCGAAAGTGATGCTTCATGTTTAGTTCCTAGTTTCTTTCATTATTTTCTTTCTACTCTGCAGTGAAATATAAGTGTTCTTTTTTGTTGCCATGTTATGTTTTTTGTGGACAGACGCAATGGGAAGCACTTGTTTGCTCCATCTGTTGCGTGGTGTTGTTGTGGCTCTGCTGAGTGTGTGTCTTGTACAAGGAGAAGATTCATATAAATATTACACGTGGACCGTGACATATGGAACTCTTTCTCCCCTAGGCAGTCCTCAGCAGGTGTGTAACATAATATGCTTGCATTGGTTAACATATGTTTGGATAAATTGGTTGAAGCTGAGTCTAAAGTTTTAGTGCTTAAATTTCCAAGGTCATTCTGATCAATGGTGAGTTTCCGGGTCCTCAACTGGATTTGGTAACTAATGACAATGTTGTGCTCAACCTTGTCAACAAGTTGGATGAACCATTTCTACTTACATGGTGAGTTTCTTTTTTCTGTTTTGTCGTGTCTCGTTCATACTTTAACTGAACTTTGAATAGAGTGACATTGTTGTTGTAAACCAGGAATGGCATCAAACAAAGGAAAAACTCATGGCAAGATGGGGTGTTGGGAACTAACTGCCCTGTTCCTCCAAACTCAAATTACACATACAAGTTTCAGGCCAAGGATCAGATTGGAACCTTCACATACTTTCCATCAACTTCACTGCATAAAGCAGCTGGAGGGTTTGGAGGACTCAATGTCTACCACAGATCTGTCATCCCAGTTCCTTATCCGTACCCTGATGGAGATTTCACTTTACTCATTGGTGATTGGTACAAGACCAACCACAAGGTATCATCAACTTGTGCCTTTGCATTTTTCTCATGCGTTGTGCTTCCTTGCAAATTTGCCACCTAACGTTTCGTTTTTGATATTTGCAGGCATTAAGGGAGACTTTGGATTCTGGAAAATCTCTTGCTTTTCCCGATGGTCTTCTTATCAATGGCCAGGCTCATACTACCGTAAACGGTGACCAGGGTCAGTCTTTTAAAAAAGAACCTTATGCAGATTCCAACTTTGTCAAAGTTGTCTCTCCGAACACTATTCACGCTTTGGCTTTTTATTTTCAGGAAAGACCTACATGTTTAGGATCTCAAATGTGGGCATGTCAACATCTATAAACTTCAGAATTCAGGGTCATACCCTGAAGCTGGTTGAGATCGAAGGATCACACCTTGTCCAGAACGTATACGACACTCTAGATGTGCACGTTGGGCAATCAGCTACTGTGTTGGTAACGTTAAATCAACCTCCAAAGGACTACTACATTGTTGCCTCAACAAGATTTTCCAGAAAAATTTTCACAGCAACGGCAGTGTTACATTATTCAAACTCTAATTCCCCAGCTTCTGGACCCCTGCCTAGTCCCCCCATTCACCAATATCACTGGTCTGTGAAGCAAGCTAGAACTTACAGGTTCATCAAAACCTCTAACCAAAATCAACAAGCTTAAAATTTTAGTCAGTTTGTCTATACATCCATAGTACTAATCATGTTACAGATTATTATTTTTACTTAATAACGAGCAAAATTATCATATACTACAAATTTTGATTGATTGGTAGTGTTAAACTCTTCATATATGCATGTACTATTATTAAGTCTTTTTTTGTATCTGCTAAACTGTTAATTGCTGGTGCAGATGGAATCTGACAGCAAATGCTGCTAGGCCTAACCCACAAGGGTCATACCATTACGGAAAAATAACTCCTACAAAGACAATTGTATTGTCCAATTCAGCTTCTTTGATTAATGGAAAACTGCGGTATACTGTGAACAGAGTTTCCTACGTTAACCCTGACACCCCTCTCAAGCTTGCTGATTACTTCAACATTCCTGGAATCTACAGTGTTGACTCACTCCAGAGCCTTCCTTCTGATAACACTCCCTTATCCGTAGCAACCTCCGTGGTGCCAACTTCTCTCCACGACTTCATTGAGGTCGTTTTTCAGAACAACGAAAACACCATGCAGTCTTGGCATCTTGATGGCTATGACTTCTGGGTCGTGGGGTATGTCAGCTTCAATCTTCTTTTAGTGTTGTAGAAGCAATCATCTTTACTTAGAATTAGCTTAAGGGGAAGTATTAATGGTGTTCTTTGCAACAATGACAGTTATGGCTTTGGTGAGTGGACGCCAGTCAAGAGAAGAACCTATAATCTAGTTGATGCCCTGACCAGACACACTGCACAGGTAACATAAACAAGTGTATAGTTTTATGATGTGTGAACGAAAAAGCCTCTTAAAAATAGTGATTTAAAACCATGATACATATTTTTCTGTTGCTATGAACAATGTAGGTGTATCCAAATGGTTGGACAAGCATATTGGTGTCGTTGGACAACCAAGGAATGTGGAATCTGAGGTCTGCAATGTGGGAAAGGCAGTATCTTGGGCAACAGTTATATCTGAGGGTTTGGACTTCTGAGCGCAGCCTTCATAATGAATATGATATTCCCAACAATGTGTTGCTTTGTGGCAAAGCTGTTGGACATAACAACAACAACAACAATCCCTAGTATCACAATCTTCACCAATTAATCTTATGTGTCCTGTTCTAGTCATGAGAGTTTGACTACCACACAAATTTCTACATGTGTTCTGTAAATTTGAGCATTGTCTCTTTTATCGAAGTTTCACTGCTCATTCTCGTATATGAAATTTTTATCAATTAGTTTCTTAGTTCATGGTTGATATCATAAGAATAACCATTAATTTAGTCCACAGTATTCTCCCGTAAAGAAAAGTTAAACTGATAAAGTTATATAAATAATTCCTTTCCTGTTCAATTATATAGAGTTCTTAAAGTATCAAAAATTCATCAATTCAGTTTTTAAGTTGATATTTTACTACCATTGAAAAACTAATTTAAAAAAAAAAATCGACACTCAGATACTATTCATGTAATTTTATTTAGGCTTAATTACCATTTTGGTCCCCTAATTTGTTGGGTTGGTTCATTTTGGTCCCCTTATTACTTTTTGGTTCAATTTGGTCCTCTAATTTTTTTAAAGGTTCAATTTGGTCCCTACTGTTAAGTCTATGTTAACACCGTATTCGTACATGCCACGTGTCATCTTGTGGAATTTTCAATTTTTTTTTTATTTTTTTTTATTTTTTTAATTATTTTTTTTAAAAAATAAACTACCACGTGTCACCTTATGGTTGTATTGCAGAGACCAAATTGAACCTTTTAAATAATTAAAGGACCAAATTGAATCAAAAAATAATAAGGGGATCAAAATGAACCAACCTAACAAATTGGGGAACCAAAATGATAATTAAGCCTTTTATTTAAATATATCTGATTTATCTTTCTACTCTGATCAACTTATGAGTTTAACTTATTTATTTATTTGACATGAAACTTTTATCAAGAGAGTTACATGATCTACTTAAAGTTTGATATGATCAATTTGAAAGTATTTAAAAATGTACTTTTTTTAGAAAAACTTATTTTAATAATTTTTCTATTTAATAACCTAAACACATCTAAGTTTTCTAAATAGATGCAAAGAGATATATAATTGTAAGACATTAAATATAAATGTAATCTATAAGGAGTGTTATTTTGATAAGAAAGATCAGAGCAAGAGGAAGAGATTGAACGAATTAGTGGATGAAGTTGGTATTATTTCTTTTAAGTAATTTTGAGGAGATTTTAGAGTGGATTAGAGAATGAAATTTGTGACTGAATTGACTGATGTGATAAATTAAAAAAAAATTAATAGAAAAAAGTTAGATGACCAAAATGTTCCTATTGTTACAGGTAATATAAAAATGAATGGTTGAAAATATGAAAAACATATTTATAAAAATGAATGATACAATATATATTGTATAAAAGTAAATATAATATATAAGTTGGAAAATAATTAATTTACATAAAAAACTTTTTTTTTCTTTTTAATAGTAATTTTAGAAGTAATAAATTATTATTATCATTAACATAGAATTAAGAAAGTGAACTACAACCACATATATTGATTTTAACTACTAAATCACATGTAACACAAATTAAATAATGAAGGGTAATTTGGTAAATCTAACTGTGTCACCCTCTAATTTCATTGTAGATGGTGAGATTGCATTTTCAATCAATCCCTCAAATTATCTCCTCTCATCACCTTCTATCACCTCTAAAAGAACATGTTACTCACCTCCTAATCATCTCTTCCTATTCCTTGTGAATAATACATCCACCCAAAAGAACACAGTCTTAGAGATTTTCTCTTTTGTGTTCACAATTCATTTTTTCAGTTCTACCCTTAATTATTATTTTAAAAATTAATTATTTTATAAATAGTTTACCTTTAACTAGGATTGTCAAATAAATCCTACCTGCAGATATCCGTAGATAAAACCCGCAATGGATAGGAAATGAATATTCAAAATGGATACCCGCTACTCGCGGGTACGAGTATTTTTGATACCCGCATGTTAATGGGGCGGGCACGAGTATTATAGTATTTGTACCCGTGGATACCCGTACTCGTTAAACTTTAATTCACAAAAATACCCTTTTATATATATATATATATATATATATATATATATATATATATTTATAAAAAACATATTGACCTAATTTTTTCTAAGCTACACATCTTGTCTTGTCTTTTGTCTTCGTTCTTTCAGCTTCAAGTATTGGTACGTTGTCAAACCCTTGGCATTCTTCTCTTTTCTTTCTTTGAAATTGAGCATATACATCAAACCCTATATAGACAGTAACGTTTATGGTATGGTATGCTTGTTGTCAAATGATAGAATCAAAATAAGAATACTTGACACATGACAATTGAGGTTTATTATTTGTTTTTTTTTTCTTTTCAGGAATCAATAAGAAAAAAGTGAGTTTGTTGATCAAAGCACTAATATAAAAATTTTCATTGTGTTCAACATAATTTTATATTTATTTTTTTAATTATTTGTACTTGTATGAACTTGAGTTTATTTGAACTTTATTTAAAATGTATGACAATGATGTATTTTATTTTATTTTATTTGAATTTATGATTAAATATTTATTTTTTAAATAATTTTGTAAATACACACGGGTACCCGTGATACCCATAAATATGAAAAAAATAGGTGGGTACCCGCATAACGGATATCCAACAGATATGGATACAGGTATGAGACGAATATTTATCTAACGGGTATAATACGAAGCTACTACTCGTATCCTACCTATCCCGTTGACATTCTTACCTTTAAGCGTTGTTTTAAAAACCTTTTTTATTTTTAGAAGTTATTTTATTTAACAATTATTTTAAAAATTAATTATATATTTCGAAAATAAATATTATTAATTTTAACTCAAATTTCTGTAAAAATAAAAAATGTGAACACATAAATGCAATAACATCTATATTTTTACTGGTGGTAATAAAAAAATAATTTTATTAAATTTATCGGTTCTTACGTCAACTGATTCCGTAAGTTCTAAAATAGTAAATGAACTAAAATATAATGTTTTGAGATACATAATTTTTCTTAACAATAGGGATAAATGAATGTACACACCATTTTTTTTTATTATCATTTTTTTTATTATCATTTGATATTATTCCTCACTGCTATTTATTTATTTATCTTTCTAAAAATATAAAAACTAATTTTTATTAAAATTATTTTATCCTTATAAAAATTTTGAACTAATTATAAAATGTGTCAAATAAATAAATTTAGATAAGGTCAAGCATCATGTTGCACAGGCAGCTAAGTAGCCCTTATTAATGAACAAGTGGCAGAATGGAAACCTAAAGATAGACGGATTACTGGTCAAGGAAACTGTTGAGAATAGCGATATGCAGTAGGCTGCTACTTTCTGCACCATAATTTCTTCTTCCTGCACCCCATAAAAGTTGTAATTCTCAAATTCAAAACACACTTAATTAAAAATATAAAAAAGACTTGCACTTTCCAAAAGACACAAAAGGAAATTAGTAATTAGCGAGTTTGAAAATTAATATTTTTATTTTAAAAATATATTTTCTAATATTTCTAAATAGTAAACTTTAAAATTTATTTATCATAGGAAAAAATAGATAAATTATTTTTTAACTATTAAGTATTTATCATATGATCTATTGAATTTCAAAAATAGTAGATGAATCATTAAATCTTTGTAAAAGTAAATGCACCGGCCGATCTTGATCAATAATTTTTGGAACCAAAATAATACATTCAAAAATTATATATTTAATTATTGTCACTAATACAATAAAAATAAATATATAATTTAACATAATGATATCTATAAAAGAAATCACACATATTTAAAAAATTGTCCTTCGTTCCTCGAACTCATTAATAATTGAATCAAATTAAAATTTTTAATTATTTATTTTTCAATGTAAATAATCATATTGTTGACAAAAAAATCATCTTTTCATCTTATTTCACAATTTTGTTTTAATAATCTTCATTGCAGAAAATTATCTTTCTGTTCTAGCTGTAAAAAACAAGTAGAGTTAGAATAAAACGAATCAAATGATCATAGAATGATGTCCTTAACTAAAGAAAAATAGATGTCAAACCACAATAAAATCCAGTTATAAAAGAACATACAGTACAATTTTTTTTCTTCTATATTCATAAAATAAAAAATTAATATACAAGAAACTCACAAGATAAATTATTAAACTAATATTTTACTATCAAAAGTGAGACAAGAGAGAATTACCTTTTTTTACTTAAAGAATATAGGGGAACAGATGAAAAATGAGAGAAAAAATAATAAATATTTTTCTTTTCAAAAACAAAAGAAAATGGATAAAAGGAGACAAGAATAATTTATAAAAATCTAAAAAAAATAAAGAGAAAATAAAAAATATATTAATAATTTTTTATTCTTTATTATATTTAAATTTATATTTTATTATTTGTTAACATTAAATATTATATTTTATAAAAAAATAAAAAAATAAATTTAATTATTATTAATTTCTAATATATTATTTATAAAATAAAAAAATTTCAAAATTTTTGGAAGTACCGTAACCCACCAGTTCAAGCTCCGCCACCGAGTAAATGGAGAATTTATTCTAATCCATTTTTATTGTGTTTTTTTTACAATGGCCAGATTTGATAAATTATTTGTGAATAAACTAAATAAGTATTGATATGTGGATTACTTTCACAATCTTTTTAAAGGTTGTACAAAACCATTAACATATACTAATTATTTTATTTTATAAATAGTTTATTATTATAAGTGTTATTTTTTTCTTTTCTATCTTTTTTCTTTGTTTCTTTGTTTTATATATATATATATATATATATATATATATATATATATATATATTTTTATA
>Ga0214543_1006361_pt1 | contig 21060 bp, 8 predicted proteins | sample CNSS2metaG_FD_160094 | JGI IMG/M metagenome (GOLD analysis project Ga0214543, IMG submission 160094) | Root nodule microbial communities from cowpea collected in UCLA plant growth center, Los Angeles, California, USA - CNSS2 | ecosystem: Host-associated > Plants > Roots > Nodule | place: USA...
AGGTTTTTTTCCTTGACTGAAATGTTTTTCCTTTAACTTTCACAATTTCATCCATTACCTTAATAAGTAAACCAATTGTATCCATGTAATATTCTAGAAAGGAAAAAAAAAACAATTTAAATGTATGTATGTGTAAGAAATTTAGTTTTGGTTATTATATTTTAAATTAATAAGCTAATCCTCAAACTTTGTTAAAAATATCTCAGTTTGATCAAATTTTGAATTTTTCAAAAGTAAAAAGTTATTATTAAATATTAAATTTAAGTATGAATATAAATTAGTTTATTGTGAAAATTTAACTTCTAAGTATAATTACGATGAAAAAGAAATAAGTTTTTAGTATAATTCTTGTGAAAAATTAAATTGCAAGTATATTAGTTCTATATTTATTAATTATAATTCTAATTTTTTTATTTAATAAAAGAAAAAAATATAGCTGTCGTTCTATAAATATGAAACAATTTAAATAACACTAATGTATTTTAAAATTAAATAGACTAAGATCTAAATTAAGAAAAAATAAAATACTAAATTAAACTTTGAAAAGGAACAAAACATATTTTTCAAAGTATTATTTTGTGTTTCTTGTAAATAAATGTAGTGTGTAATTAAGTAATATCGGAAATTTTTAACTTTTATATAAAAATAAGATGGTTATAGATCAAGATTTATGTTGACTACAAATAATATCAAAATATAATATATGTGAGAATATATATAAAGTGAGAGTAAATATTCTTCTAATGATAAAAACAAGTTAAACTTAATTCATGTAATATACATAAATTCACAATCTTAATATAATAATAAAAGCTCTTTAGTATAGTTAAATTAGAGATAAATTCCATTAAGCAACACATTTTAAAATATAAGGAAATTTACATCAATTTTCAAAACATGAACATCTAAGCACAAAAAACATATACTAGCCAGAACAAGTAATGATGCTAGATCAAAAAAAAATTCATTATTTTTATATTGAGATTTTTCTGTTCATGAAATCACCAAAAGAATAAAATAATAGTTTTGTTTATAACTTATAAGAAACACTCCACAATGAGATGAGTAAAAGCAACGTGGAGCACATTGCACAAGTCCCTTTCCCCATCTCTCTATAGATTTATTTTGTTTCTCATTTTCAATCATAGATCTAATAATCAGGACCACACATTTATGGAGGGGGCATTTTATGTAATCACTGCTCTTAAATTTGATGAAAACAAAAATTAATACACTCCACCATAAATGAATATAGAAGCCTGTTCAACTATAAAATTCAGATAAATTTGAACCAACAGAACAAAGAAAATTTGAAGGAAGTCCCAAAATAAGAGAACGAAAGTTTTTCTTCTCAATTGTTTAAATACTACTAAACATTCAAGTCACTTGCATACGAGTCCGATTTATATAAAGAATTCACATTATATTTAATTACAAATTTTAATATAATAAACTTATATGTCATCTTAGTTACGAGGTATTAAATTCTTTTAATTTTACCTAATATGAACTAGACTCATGTTCCAATCGGAAATTTCCAATGCTTCACTGCGAAAACTTACAAAACTTTAACTTTATATTTGAATGAGTAATTTTAAATTGAAATATATGATATTTGAATTATTTGTAGTTGAATTTTATTTATTTATTAAATCGTTTATTTACATCGAGTAATTGAAATATTTTAGATTTATTTTTTGTTTGAATAAAGCAATTTAATTTCAATTTTAAAAAAAACTCAATTTTTGTTGAACCTGATTTGATATTGTTTGACCTTGATTCTGGATGACTCGTCTTAACTTTTAGTTAGGATCAATTCATGAAGATTTAACTTGGACCGACTAGGCTCAATTTTTGGCACGGATTGACTCGCTCAACTTCGGTCTGGGCTAACTTGGTTCAACCTTCAGTCTAGGTTAACTCGAATTGACCTTTGGACCGGGTTGACTTGTTTCGACCTTCGGCTCAAATCGACTAAACTCGACCTCGATCCAAATGGACTCGGTTTGACTTTAGCTCGATCAGACTTGGCTCAACTTTGACCTGAACCGACTTGGCTTGACTTCAGCTCGGACCGACTCTGCTCGATCATTGGTAAGTGACGACTCAACTCGACCTTCGATTTAGACCAACTCGATCTGACTTTCGACACGTGATGGCTCGACTCGACCTTCGACCTGGGTCAGTACAACTTGACTTTAGTCCAAACCGACTCAACTCGACCTTCATTATGGACCTGAACCGAAGGTATAACCGAATTAATCCAGATTCGGCTCGATCATCGTTTTCTGTCGACTTGACTCGACATTCGTTCTAGGCCAATTCAACTTAACCATCAACCCATGTTGACTTGGCTCGACCTTTGTCCTAAACTAACTCAGCTCGACCTTCATCATGGATTGACTTGGATCAATCATCGCGTTTAGAGTGATAGTGGAATGAAAAAAAATGAAATTTCATTTTTTTAGTGAATTTCAAATTTATTTTTTGAAATACTTTCTTGAAATTTCTCAATTTCATTTTTAAATTTTTTTTTTATCAAACAAGTATTTTATTTTATTTTAATATTTTAAAGAAATAAATTATTTTATTAGATTGTATAGTTTAAACACAAACACGGCCTAATAGTATAACAGCAATAATCCAGAAACAACTGCTGAATAATGCTTACCCACTTTTGTTAAATATTGAATATAAGAGGTTGCTAAACAGTTTTCTACGAAACCTTACAAAACAAAACAGGATAAAGGTTATATACAAAGTTAAAAACTGTTCACTATAGCAACTCTGTTTGTGGTTATTTATATGAGACCACTTACTTTTATGCAGTGGTTGGATTTGCTTCAACAAATTAAGATTTCAAATTATTACAAAATCTGTAAAGGTGAAAAGTTAAAATGCCAATTAAGAAGGGAAAATAAAAAAATAATAACAAATGATTAATAATATCATAACAAGCTTCTTTTTATGACACTTTAAATAGAAATATACTGTGTCTGTCTTTATTTAATGTACTGTAACACCTTAAAAATTAAACTATCAATTACAACACAAACTCATTAAAAGATCTGTACACAAATTTTATCAATATAAAATAGACATAAATATATGGTACAAAACGAAATAAAATAAAAATAATTATTTGTACTTTTATATATATATATATATATATATATATATATATATATATATATAATATGGTTAACCTAATCTATGAGTGTCATAGTTTCATATTGCAAGTCCATTCCATAGTTTTGAATAGAAATCCAAATACACACCCTTAAGTCTAAAATAGAAATAAAGGAATTTTTCTAATTGATTCGATAAACATTGATTTGCAAGCTCTTTTGTTATACCATAAAATTGGGCAAATGTTCTACTAATAATTTAAAACAAGAAAGGGAATAATGAATTATGGACTGAGTATTCCAACCTGATGCAGCAAATTTCTTGAAAAACACAAAGTACTAATTTGTTGGTATAGATAGCAAGTGCATAGCTAGGGTTTTGGCTATTTGTGAATAGGGATAAGATGCAAAAGCAACTTCAATTTGTTGGTATCCATATTAAGTATAGTAAAGACATGACTTTGAATTTATGGCAACCCAAATGATACATAATTGTAGGGTTTGATGCATGGTAGTTGAAAAGTATGTATGTGATGATGGATGAATGATGAGGTTGAATTGAATCCTCTTTTGTTTCTTTTGAATAGTACTAATTCCTAATAATTGAATTCATAATATTACTCTTCACTCTCATCATCTCAAATTCTTCAAGAATAATGCATCATCCACTACTCCTCCATTATTATCATGTGAAAAGAATCAATAAAAAGCTTTGTTTTGACATGTTACTCCTTTTTTTTTCATTTGTCTCTCCAACTTCTCAATTATTGTCTCTGTGTTGCAGTGTATTTCTTGAATTAGGGTCATTTCAAACGTGACGAAGTCCTCTGAAGTTGAAGATGCCATATACTATTCAAAGTGTTCACCACCTGTTTGATACAGTGTCTCAAAGAATAAAACTTTATCTACTTTTCTAAATGCACGCTACAAGTTAACAATAAACAAAAAACATGCATACCTCATCCAAATCAATCCATTGAGAATAAACAGTTTTCACAAACATTGGGCACACACAGTTTTCTCTCTCCTTTTACCTTCCAAATTAGACATCATCTAAATTTTTAAACACACCAAATTTTAATGTTAATTTGTTTTTTTTTTCAGATGAATTTCTTATTTGAAAGATAAGAACGGGTGATACAATATTGGTATCAGGTATGCATGATGAAAATAATTAAGAAAGTAGGTCCCACGCGCTTGTGGCGAGTGGAAAAGGTAGGATAGGAAGGAGAGAAGACACGTGGTACTGATTTTCAGGTGAAGAGAAGTTAACATCACGTGGTTTAAGATGAGATGTCTATGTAGTGCCACGTCATAACGCCAGCTGTCGATAGCTATTGAAAGATGTGGCCACGTTTATTAAGAGGCCACTTCAACCCAAGAGACTTCTATTTTACTTTTCTTCAATAAAAAATAAATAATAATTTTTTCTTTATAAATATAACTAATTTTTGTGATTTATAAAAGAGTTTACATCATAAATAGTAGTTATTATAATGAAAAGTTACTACTGTTCTTATTGTATAAATATAATATAATATATATTTTTAGCTTTTTTTAAATTAATAGTTATTGTTTTTAATTTTAAATATATTTAAAAAAAAAACTGACATACTGTGCATAAGTATGCTTGGGTTTCCACCGGACACTAATTGTATTAATCATACGTTGTTGATGTGTTTTATCTCTTGAAAAATTTAAATGGAAAAATCTCAATTTTATTGTTAATATTTTTATTTGTTGAATTAAGAAAATGTATCAGTCTTTTTTTATTTTTTATTCAGTTATTATTATTTTTATTTTATTTTAATCAAACTGTGCAGACAACAACTGAACAAAGAAAAATAAAACACATTTAACAAACTTTGTTCATTATAAAATATAGGAGTTTTAATTAGTATAATTAATTGTTGAACTATAGACGAAGTGAAGTTCATGACAAATCTATTTATTACGAAAGTTTAACACGCTAATAAACTAGTGACCAATCAGAATTATTGCGTGAAATAATAGAATATTTATCTTAATGCTGTTCTTTCGTAACTCTGATCTTTCGAACCTTTTCCAAGTCAAACCTTCTTAGAAAAACAGCGACAATCAAAACAAATCATTTTATATTCACTAGTGAAAACAATAGTTCAATATTTTTTAATAAAAAATAGTTATTTTCAAATATTATAATTAAACTATATTTTAAAAACTAGTTATTATTACATAAATATATGTAAAGGAGGTATACTTTTAAAAAATCATATAATTTTTTAATTATATATATAATATCATATGTAACAAAATACTATTTTAATATATTTTGCATTAAAAAAATTCAATTATTAAGAAAATAGTTAATGAATTCAGTAGTTTGAATAAAACTTTTTAACTAAACAAACTTAAAACTAAAAGTTTGAAATAAATGTTGACAATGACAACAGTAACCAATTCAAAATAATTTAACAATTACCTAAAAATTTCATTATTAAGCAATTCAAAATAATTTCACAATTACAATTAATATTAATAGCCTCCCATGGGTCATTTGAATTTGGCAGCAATTTATATGTGGCCCTTCCACAAGCAAAACGTGCACAAATAAAAAATGATTTGAAATAAATAAAAAATAAAATTTTGACAGTATTTATTACACAAAATTAATGTATAGAACGTTAGAGCAATAAAGACCGTATCCTAATTATTATAATCATCATTACTGTTATTACCAGCATAAATACATGATTGTAATATTTTTTAAAAAATCTATAAATTATTTAAAATTTTAAAACAATAATTAAAACAAAAAAATATAGTTATAAATTAAATAATTTTTTTATTAAATAAAAATATTATAATTAATATTATGAATAATTATTTAAATTAAAAAATTAGTAATTAATAGAATAAAATTGAAAAAATAAAATAAAAAGTATATTCCTCATTATATATAATTATAAAAAACTAATATTAATTGAAATAATTAATTAATTTCTAAATTTTATATATAATTTTTAATATTATCATTTTTTCACAATTATCTAATAAAAGTTTATTCATGACTTTTTCATTTTATTTTATCTCTTCATATACTGTTGAATGTACGAACACAAAGTATTTTGTACCGTATAATAAAAAAAATAAAAATAGTTAACTGAGAAGAAAATTAAAAGTGAACATTAATATTGGACCAAGTGACACCAAAGATGCTGAAAAATTTCAACATGCATTAAAAGAAAAACTAAAATTAAAAATAAAATAAGTTATTAAAAATTAAGAAAAGTAACGTGGAAGTAGCTAATATGAAAAGAAACATACTGGCACATCTCATACTAAAAAATATAGTAAAATACAGAATTAAATTGATAAAAAAAACGTAGTATATATTTTATATAATTAAGATTTTATTATAGAATAATCATTAATCTTCTAATACTCTTTCTATTAAACATTAGGTAAAATATTTAAAATTTATATTCTTAAATAAAACTCATATCTTTAATTTAAAAATAATTATTTTTTTAGGAAATTCAGATAACATATTAAATTAACATGATTTTTATCATGTTTTAAATGTCACATTATATAATAAAAAAAATTTAACAATTCTTATCACCATGATTATTTCAAATATTTAATTTAATAGACTTATGAGAGATTTTCTTATAAGAATGTTGAAAAGATAGATCTTATATTAAGAAAGTGAAAGAAGACGTGGTGGAGAAGAAAAGAAGAATGTGCAAAAATATTATAAACCATAAATTATTGGTATTTGAAGCCATCTATTAGTATATTCTTTCTCTGCGTGGAATCAACTCAATATTTTTCTTTAAAAATTAGTATTCTTATTATATCAATCGTTGAAGTAAATGCATTGTTTATTTACAATCATAATCATAGTGGATGATTTAAATAATACTCATGCCCCTCTTCTATTTTATTTATTTATTTAAAGATGCTATCATTAGAGAAATTGTGAAAGATTCAACATACTAATTTTATATACTCACCAATGAAATGTTATAATTTAATAAGTGTTACTTCATAAATTTGTCAGATATATTTAAAAAAATAGTTATTGATTATAATCTTTTAAAATTGGTCAGGTAACATTTGAAAATATTACTGAATAATAGCTGATATTTTACTAATATGAAAATTTTATTTTACAATTTGGATGAATTTTCTGGGATATTATGGATATGTTTAATTTGAGATATTTTTTTTTTCTTGAAGTAATAAACTAAATGTTTTTCATACTATAAGTTTAACCAAATCACTAAGTAACAAAAACGGGACCAATTATGAAATAAATATATGTTATTTATAGGTCACGTGTTGAACCATTCATAAAGTTTGGAAAAAAATGTACCCACATAATTTTTCACATTTTATTTTACTTTTTATTAAATAACTTTGATTTAATATAAGTGAAATAATGTTTTTGACATTTATTTTTGTGTTTAACTATATGATATATAGTCATTTACAAAATATAATAATAGTAATATTGGTTTTTCAAATCAATAGTTATGATTTGTTTTTAAAAATTTGTTTGGAATACTTTGTAATCTTATTACAAATTTAACAGACTAATTAAACATTAAAAATTTAAAAACTGATAATAAAAGAAGAATATTAAGTGATAAAAATAGCAGTATGTATAATTAAGTCTTTAAATTTTAATATGCTTGTTTAACGGATTTTAGTTTGAATATTATGTTTGAATATTGTAGAAACGAATAAATAGTAAGTTTTCTTAATAGAATAAACATAAAATATTTTAATTTATCTGAAAGTTTGTTTTAATATTATATAAATTAGTTTAAACTTTTTTCTTTAACTGAAGTTTTTAACAAACTTTGAAAATAATTATTCAAATACAGTAATTATTTCAGTTAAATAAACCTCTTCTCACTATCAATAAAAATAATACTTTATAATTAATGTCACTTGAAAAAAAAATCATTTATATTAAATAACATGGTATTTTATTAGAAGATATGTTCTGTTACCCAGCTAATTAATCTTAATTAATATGATTCAAAATTTATTTTGGTATAAGAAATGGGAAGAGAAGGTTCAAAGAAAAAAATAAATAAAAATTGAGAAAGACATCACACAATTCACATACATAGAAGCTGACAAAATTTTTGGAACACAGGTAGAGAGAGAAAATGCGCACACGCAAACCAGAGAAAACACCAATTTTGTGTCTTTTAAAATTGTTTTACTGCTTTGCATTTCTCATTATGATTTTCATTCATTCATTCATTTTGTTTTTCTTTTTATTTTTATTTTTTTTGTGTGGATGCAGTGGCTTTCTTCTCCTCTCTGCTTCCTTCCCTGACAATCTCATTTTCACTTCCTTTTCATCTGAGACCCAAAAGCTGCTCCTGCTTCTTCTCCATTCCCCAAAACCATCCAATCTCTTAGATTTATAGAAAAAGCTGCTTTTTTCCTCCTTTCCCCTTGGTTTCTCATTTAATTCAATTGAACCTCTATTTTTAATTTTAATTTTTTTTGTCCCTTTTGAATTTTGGTGCCATTGTCTTTGTTAAGGGAATTTTATATCTGCCATTTGATGTAAAGTTTTGAGATTTGTATTGTAGTTCTTGTGGGGTGTGTGTATCAGGGAACTTGTGTTTGATGTAAAGTTTGTGACCTTTTTGGGGGGTTTTGTTGTGCTTTTTGTGTGTGTGTGGAAGAGCGAAGAGCTTCTGTTTGATCAAACAGAAGCTCTTTGTTGGTGATTTTTTTCGAATTTTCTGCTGGTGATCTCATTGGAAACCCGAGCTTTTTGAGGCTCGGGATCTGAATTGTGAAGATGGATTCAAATTCAACAAAGGAGAAGGTGCAGACCAACGACGCTGTTGCAGATGGAGCCGACCTTAAGTCTTGTTATATGCAGAAGTTCAGGCTCTATGAGACTCGCTCGGTAAATATTTCTAATATTTCTTCTTCTCTCATCAATGATTTGTTGTCATCGATGATTTGTGCATTACAGATACATTATTTTTTGACCATGATCTAGATATGAATTTCTTTCCCCTTCAGCATGTTTATTTTTTCTTTTATTGATTTATGATTTAAGATGTTGTTTTGTTTGGGTTTGATTTTGAATTTCTTTCTTTCTTTCCCTTGTCGAATTCATGTTTATGTGCACAAATTCAGTGATGAAGTATAATGTTTTTGCATTGGGAAAAGGAACCAAAGTCATGTGGAAAGTTTGGTTTTCTATATGAGGAGATTTCCATTTGGGATTTGGATACATGTCCCTGTGAGATTGGTTTTATGAAGTGTTGTCTTGTCTAGATTCTTGTGGATTTCGTTTGATTCACCATAATGCATTGATGAGTCGTCCCTGACTTTAATCATTCAAAGCAGGTATTTGTAACTTTCATTTGTTTTCGTCATGATGCTTGTGAGGGTAAATAAATGTAAGTATTTAATGATTTGCAGAACAACTGTTCGTGGACTTCTATAACCCCACTGTTTTCTGATTGGATTTATTGTCTGACCATGTTTACACTGCCTTTTGTTTATTCCCCCAAATATTTTTGGTTTACTTGTGTGTAATGGATTATTAAACACCTAAGCACACTAATTTCATTGGATCTTACTGCAAAATCGTGTGATATCTACTGATTGAGTGTTTAACAAGCATTCATTGGGAAACTAGGGTTATTTTTTTTTTATTTTCTTTCATCAATTTTATGCATCTGGTCGGATCTGGAATATAGTTTGGTTTCAGTTTTTTATTTTGTAATTCTAAATTGCCGAAGTTTTTATCAAAAGGTAGCCACTTCATTCCTGTTCTTCTCTTACTACCCTCTATCCCAAAAAAAAAAATTGATGTGAAATATATGCAGAAACTTTGATGAAAAGGGTTATAAAGGTAAGAAAAGGAACCTTAATTATTGAACTAAACTGCTACATTCTTATTCAGGAAAATGAGACTGACCTTGAAGGAAAAAAAGTGGTAAAGTTATCCATGTTAATCTTCTCATAAATGTGTCCATTTATCTCTTACTTTCACATCGTTTATGTTTTCCATCTCAAGCCATTGCTTGTCCATTTTGTCCTGGTCTCCTCTGTAATGCAAAATTAAGTAGCCTTCTAAATATATCCAGAAATTTTGATGGAAATGGGGCAAAGGAAAAAAAGTTAACTAAAATCATTTGATTAAAGTGTTACATTCTTATTCAGGAAAGGAGACCTAAAAAGGAAAAAAAATGTGATATTTATTCCTTAAATTTCACTTCTTGTTTCTTATAGATCTGTCACCTTCATTTGCCTCCACTCACATATTTTTTATTTTTCTGTCTAAAGCCACTGCTGGTATGTTCTTGTCTTATTCCCCTCAATCTGGAAAAAATCGAGTAGCCTTGTTCAGAAGCTTCGATTAAAAAGGAGCAAAAGTAAAAAATGTAGAATCAAAACAATATAATTAAAGTATTTTAGTGGGAAAAGAGACGTAAATGAGAAAAGTTGATAGAGTTAGAGTCTGAATTTTGGTTGACGTAATTACATGATCTTCTCACTCATGTCATCATCATTTGTCACATGCTTTTACATCATTGTGTTTCCTGTCTCTTGGTCAATGTTTAGGGTAGGATCATTCTCTCATACTATCACCTTCCTTTTTGTTTGAAATGGTAATATAATGACGTTGATTGTTGTTCTCTGCTCTGGATAGAATGTTGTTTTCGTTTTCTACTTTGGATTTATTATGTTGTAACTATGAGAGAATGACACCTGTTGAAGTTGTTAGGATTTACAGAAAGCATCGTGTCTGGTTCAAGCAATGAATTGTTCATTTCATATACATTCCATGCGCAACATGTAATATGTATGCAATTGTTTAAACCTAGCAAGCTCAATGTGGCATTGTCACAATGTCTGGAAACTGGATAGTGCTTAAAACCTGCCCTCTTAATCTGGACTTAGTAAAACCATTTCTCATTTGACATTTAGGTTCATAGTGACACCATCTCTTGACACTTGTATGGATTAAATGACTATTATGCTGTTTTTTGTTATGTTAGAAAATAAAACTACTTTCAATAGTTTTAGAAATAAGTTTGCCATTAAATTTAGTTTTTTTCTTTATTAGTGTTACACAGAATGCTTGTGGAGGTGTTCTCTTCCTTTATTAATATTTTGTCTATGAATTACTATAAAGCACTATTATTGTGGCTTACAATTTTTCTACGCTCAGAAATTTTACATGATCGGAAGAGACAAACACAGAACATTTTGGAGGGTCTTAAAGATTGACAGATTGGAGCCATCTGAATTGAACATCGTTGAAGATTCAACAATATACTCAGAAATTGAGTGCTGTGACCTTCTGAGGCGGGTACATGAAGGAAACAAGTCTACAGGAGGGCTTAAATTTGTAACAACTTGCTATGGAATCATTGGTATTTTTCTATTTCTGTATAAGATCTCAATTGTTATTGTTATCCTAGTCTTGTTCCCCACATTTTTCATCAGAATAAATATAGGGTTTTTTTTTTTTTCATTTGATTAGGATTTATCAAATTTCTTGAGCCATATTACATGCTGCTTATAACGAAGCGAAGGAAGATCGGCACAATCTGTGGTCACAATATATATGCTATCACAAAAAGCGAAATGGTTCCAATTCCACATTCTACCGTGCGATCCAAAATGGCTTATTCTAAGGATGAGAACAGGTCTTTAGTCAATTTTGCATGTAATTGTAATGTGTCTATGGCAATTTTAAAGAGAAATGTAGAGAGTAGCGTTGAGAAGTATACTTTGTCCATTGTACTTAGATGTTATGAATTACAATTTTTTATTTTGAGTTCATTTCACTGTGCTGTTAAAACATTCTGTTAGAGCATAGTTGTGTTGAAATTATACATTTTGGAGTGTTTATGTGTACTGTATATGTTGATTGCCTCTCTTCAGTCTGTATCCACAATGTGGGCTTCTTCAGAGCAACCTTCTCATCTTTCTGTGGTACACTTTAATCGTCTCTTAGTTGTGAAATAGAATCACTAATGCTTCTTCAAGATTTTGGAGTCATGTAATATGTATATTGTTTAGTGTATACCTCCTTTGTAGTTGTTTTATTGTTCTACCTTTATTGTCAGTTCATTTCGTGCAAATGTACAGGCGCAATCTTCATTGCTGTTATGATGTAAATGTAACTTTTTTGATTGAGAGAAGGTATTGCCAGGGTTTCAAGTTCAACTGGGAGATCACTTTATTTTAAATTTTTTGATACGTTTGGTTAGAGTTATTGGTTTCATAAGTTGATTATAGTCAATTTCTTTCACTTTTATTTATTTATGTAAAAACCATCTTATTAATGGGCTTTGCTCTTTCTTCTGTGGTGATTTAGATACAAGAAGCTTCTATGCAGTGTGGATCTTGCGAAGGACTTCTTTTTCAGCTACTCCTACAATGTTATGTTTAGTCTTCAACGCAACTTATCTGATCATAATACTACAGGGCAATCCGTATATGAAACCCTTTTTGTTTGGAATGAGTTCTTGACTCGTGGAATCAGGAATAATCTCCAGAATACTTCATGGACTATAGCCTTAGTACATGGCTTTTTTAAACAGGTATATTTGAAATTTTTTTTATTGACTAACTAACAGATATTTTTTGAAGATAACCACTGTAGTTAATAGTATTGCTAGTGAGTCGTGAATGTCTTTACCTGTTTCTCAGCCTGATATCTGATTTGAGTATCTAACACCTATTTTTCGGTGGAGTGAAACTAATCTTATTTGTTTGCATTTCCTTTAATAGAGTTCATGCTGCATTTATTAAACCATAAATCATTAGTTTTTTAGTTGTAGTACGTTGGGAAATTCATTCCTCAAGTCCAGGTTTGATTAAATTTACCTTAGGAAGTTTTTCTAACATCTTATTGCTGGCTAACTTTTAATGGTTACTCTTTTATTGGCTTCTAGATTCATCTTAGTAGTGCCAGAAAAAATACTAGTATTGCGTATTCCCAGAAAGTTATCTTGTTGACAAGTGTTATGGTATGTAGGTCAAACTTTCCATATCTGACAGTGAGTTCAACTTGACTATCATTGCTAGGCGCTCAAGGCATTATGCTGGGACCAGGTTTATATATTTTTTAGGCTTTTCTCATGTTTGTTAAGATTAAAATTGCATTCTATTTCTTATCAATGCACTTGTGCAGATATTTGAAACGAGGAGTTAATGAAAAGGGTAGAGTAGCTAATGATGTTGAGACAGAGCAGATAGTCTTTACAGAAGCTCGTGATGGACACCCTATGCAAATCAGTTCTGTGGTGCAGAACAGGGGTTCAATCCCTCTCTTCTGGTCTCAGGAAGCCTCTAGATTGAATATAAAACCAGACATTATATGTATGATATGGAAGCAACTTTCCTCTGTTACTCATTTTGATTTGAAATTTATGCTGATTGCTCATTTTCTTTACTTTTCTTTAGTATCAAGAAAGGACTCTACTTTTGAGGCAACTAGACTTCATTTTGATAACCTTGTCAAAAGATATGGAAAGCCAATTATTATTCTGAACTTAATAAAGGTAGGCATTTCCATATATGTAACTGAACCGTTAAGCAAGTTTGTTTTCTTTTTCATTTCTCTAAACCAAAAGATTTTCTACCTTATATATTCTTTTGTCTTCTCTGTTTAAGACACGTGAGAAGAGGCCTCGAGAAACTATTCTGCGAGCCGAGTTTGCAAATGCTGTTAGGTATATTAATAAAAGTTTGAGAGGGGAAGATCGCTTGAGGTTCCTTCATTGGGATCTGCATCGGCATTCAAGATGGTAACTTACTCTTCCTTTTTTCTGTCCATCTAGTTCAGGTTTATTCATGGGGTGTTATTTTATTAAATCAATCACCTTTAGCAGCAAAGCTACTAATGTGTTGGGACAGCTGGCAAAAGTGGCTGCATACGCGCTGAAGCTGACTGGCATCTTCTACTCTCCAGTGACACCAAATATAAGGCTAGATGGATTATCCCAATATTCCTACTCTGAGTAAGTTTGGTACAGTTTACTTTTGTACCGAGTAGGCAAGTTGACATATCATTTGATTACTCTGCAATTGTTTTTGTCTCGATGTTATTGTTAGTAATTTTATTTTTCATGTAATAACTCCCTCAAAAAGCTTGTGCTATTAGGTGAAGATTTTTGTATTTATTTAATTAATATCTTAAATAAAATGCCCTTTGTGAATGAGGTTTCGGGGCTTGAAGCACAGACAATGCACATGTTGATCCTACCATGTGCTGAAACCTTTTGGTCCTGAAAGATTTGAAACTTTGTTGTGGACCAAGTCTTCCAACATAAGTTATTAGGTAAAAATTCATGAATGGTTGTTTTTATTAATATCATTTATTGATGATTTCTTTTTGTAACATATGCAGGAATAACAATGTCATCATTGATCACAGTATCACAGAAGAAGCCAGCATAAATAAGAATGATGTTGATACCGAAACAGAAGTTAGCAATTGTTATTATAGGGATGATGAGAACAAAGATTACAATGACAAACCCCTGATGCTTCAATCCGGGGTGTTAAGGACTAACTGCATAGACTGTTTAGATCGTACCAATGTTGCTCAATATGCTTATGGACTGGCTGCACTTGGACGTCAGCTTCAAGTTTTAGGATTTACTGAATCCCCAAATATTGATCTTGATAACCCTTTGGCCGAGGAATTAATGGAAGTCTATGAGTCCATGGGCGACACATTAGCCTTTCAATATGGAGGTTCTGCAGCACACAACAAGGTAGTCTCTCTAGTTTAGGAGTTTGGACTTAATACCAGATCAGAAATTCTGCATGACTGCGTCTTAAGCATAACATGGAATCTATACGCAAGTTAATCTAATGCTGAAAGCTTGTTGCTTTTATTAGGTTGTCTCCAGTGAAAATATGCCTCTTTTGCCAGACATGTATTTGGTTCACAACTTTCTGGAATAGTGTTTTATTTGTTGTTGGTTTAGTTAATTGTATGAACGCAGTTATTACTATTACACAATTCTTGGTTAAATAGGCTCCCTATTTTTTTAAAACTCAACTGAGATCAGGAGTATTTTATAAACTTGGCAAAACCCTAATCTAGATTCTGATTTAAAGTTGTTTAAAGGACCTAAAGATTTATTTTTCTGAAATAGCTCAAATACCCATTGATATTTAACATTAATTATTAATTTACTATAGAGGCATTCACAATTTTCCCAAAGTTTTGAAGGGGAGATCTAAATTTGCCTCTTGTTATCTTTTCCTTGCATGGAAATTTTTTCTGATTAGTGATTACCGCTCACTCCTTTATTTTGTCAATGGTGTGCTATTTAGATATTTTCTGAAAGAAGAGGTCAATGGAAGGCAGCAACACAGTCCCAGGAATTTATTCGAACCCTACAGCGTTATTACAACAACACATATTTAGATGGTGATAAACAAAAAGCAATTAACTTGTAAGTTAAATAAGCCCATTTGTTTAATTGTTTTTGTGAATAATTGTTTCCATATGTAATATGATTTAAAGTAAACACAAACAGTTTTTATAAGTGGATTGTATTAGAATGATATAGCTTTTGTTGTTTTCGATATTGTTTGGGTCAGATTCTTGGGGCATTTTCAGCCGCAACAGGGAAAACCAGCACTGTGGGAGCTTGATTCGGATCAGTATTATGCTGTCAAGAGACATGGCCTTTATTTAACAGATGGCAGCGTTAGGTAACTAATGGATTATTGAGTTGCACTAGTTTTTGTCCTTTTCATTTAATGAAGCGTTGATTTTTAAATTTTCAAGAATTTAATTCGCAAATATGAACTTCTGATATTTTGTCAAACTTCAGTTATTGGTCAAGCATATAGATAGATATTGATGATTTGAGTGAGAGAATACCTTTTCAAATCAGTGAGTAGTTTGAGTAGTATTGATACTGGGTACTGAAAGCCTTTTTCTTATATGTAAGTAATTGCTTCTTTTCCTCAGTTTTCTGCTTGGAAAACCGAGTTGCTACTAAAATTGCTCAATACTTTTTTATAAGGTCTTGTTCATGAAGTTCAGATGGTGTTTGCTTTGACTTAAGATCAATGTAATAGAAATATTATATAGGCAAAGCGTAATATCAAATTTACTCTTGTCTTTTGAGGATGAAAGCAAATTAGTACTAGTTGTTTGTTCCTTGTGGATTTTATTAAATGATATTTTCTTTAATTAAGTATTTCTTTGCTAGAAGATTGACATGGCTTTTCCTTTATATTGGCAGGTCAACTATTACGAGATCTCTATCAGATGGTAACATTCTTGGTGAAAGTGATGCTTCCATTAGGAACTTGAATGATGATACAGATTGTCAGAAATCATCTGAAAATCCTGATAAGCGTTTCCTTTCGGGGTCTACGCCGGATATCTTTACTTGTGGAAGTGATATTTGTCATTGCAGGTATGCTAAGTTGACACTTTACTTGCTAAATTTAGACATGTAATGTAACTTATCTGAAAGGCCAGCTGAAAATTTGACAATAACAGCCTCAGAGTTAGGCAGAACTGGGTTTCTTATTTGAATTGCATTCACACTACTCAATTATATGATAGGCTATCTAGACTCGTAGGAGGAACCATGCTATCAATTGGTAAATGCTCTTGTTTATAAATATTTCCTTAAGTATTTCACGCAAACCTCACTACTGTCTGGATTTTTTTATTATATTTTAACTGTGAGGGGAAATGAAAGATTGTTGTGCAGCCCCAGGAACCTTAGTAACCTGGTCCTTTTATGTGTACTATGCTCCATAGTTTGAGCTGATATGATTTACTAAATAAATCCAAATTTTTTGACTGTTTTGTTTTTTCAAATCATACAGGCAGATACATGGAGGAATGGTCAAGGGAAAACATTGTGAGAGTGGTCATATTTGTTACGATGAACATGGAGATGCATGTGACTGCTCCAATTTCCTTGATGTGGACTGGCTTTCTTCTTCTGGAAATTCTTGTGAAGAGGAATTACTTGAAAGGTAGTTCTAAACCTTTGATTAGTAATCAAATACCCTTGCCATCATTAATTCGCACATCGATTTCAAACTATGGTCTTTCTTCACCATTGCATTATCCTTTCCTTGAATCTTTGATCAAAGTGGAGAGACACTTGTGCCACTAGGTGTCGCCCATGGACTCCTTTGATTCACCTCAATGGATTTATCTTTTTCTTTTCAATACTTGTTTTACTGAAGGTTTCTAGATTATGGTATATTTGAATATAAACAGTGGAGAAATTTAAGTAATATCAATATTTTGGAGTAAAAACCCAGTTCTTGAGCTCTGGATTAGTCTGCAATTTTGAAGGTTTTGTTGTTAACAAATGCCAATGTTGTTGGTGTTACAGATCAACCAGCATCTCCTCGGAGAATATCGCAAATGAACTAGTAACCACTGAGACATCTGCTAGTGAATCTGGATCCAGCCTTAAGGTCAGTGTATGATAGTTTACAGAGCCATTACAGAATAACATATCACTTCCTCTGAGGACGAAATATGATTCACTAACAGTTTTCTAAGAAGAAACAAAGGAAGATAACTTCCAAATCCTTAAGCAACAATAGGGCCTTTCTGTAATTCTTGTATGCCCTATAAACTCTTCTGAATATCACATTTGCTTCTGAACTTGTGTTTAGAACTTAGAATATCAACTTGACAATGCAAATACATTAGCATGATATTTACAAGTTTTGAGAATCATCTACCATCTTCAACACTAAAAATTCTCAGAATCAAACTGTAAAAGTACATTCATTTTCCTACCATATCCAATCACACATTGTCATGTAAAATCCAAGACAACACATGTGGATGTTGGTGTTGAAGACATTTTTCAATGATGTTTAGTACATTGTTGTGTTGCATGCAGCCAAGTGGTGGCTAAAATCTGCATTGAATGTGTTTCAGGGAAGGCAGAGTGGAGAAGAACTGAAAGAAGTGAACAAAGAAGATAGGAAGTACAGTGAAAGGTTTGAACGTTGGGTAAATGAAGGAGATATGCATTTTGTTTGAGAGAAAATAGTGGTCTTAACTTTTATGATCCCATCCGAAGGATTTGGGGGCTTCTGATTCTGACTTGGTGTACATAAATAAAAAAAAAATGGTAAGAATATGATCCAAAAGCAGAGAAATAGCAGTGGCAGCAGGTGACAGGCTGAGTTTTGTTCAAAGGGGCAACAACATTTGAGTTACTCATTATAGTTTTCCTTCAATAGCATCCATTTGGGAGGTAATGGTAGATGTTAATAGGTAATTCATTTTTCTTCCTCCCAAAACTTACCGCAATATCATCATCATCATCATCTACAACCCTGTGTACATAATTTAAAGTGAAAAACCAAAAAAATGCATAGCTGCTTCTGAGTTTATTACAACTGTTCAATAAATCATATGCAGACAAAATTTTTGGTTCCCTGGGATATTTGAGGTTCTTTTGTTTCCTTTGGCTTTGAACAGATGTATGTTATGAGAGGCTGGAAAGAGAGGAAATAACTTTTCTATATATAAAGTTTTCTTTAAATAAAAATTAAGCTGGTTAAGCTTTTTTAAGTATCAGTCATTTTTTTTCTTCTAAGGAAAAGTTTGCCCTTCGTAAGTGAAGAAAATAAAATGAAAATATTGATAAATTATCATAAATCTTACGTAAAAAGTAGTACTTGATTATAGTTTTACCATATATTATACTTTTTACTTTTACTTTGGTTAAATAATCACTTAAAAAAAAAAATTAAAACATTGTGCCAGACTTATCATGATTTTTTTTTTAAATTATTATGAACTTGCCATAAATTAACAATATTGGAGATTGATGTAGTTAACGTGTCATGAACAAAAATATTTTATTTCTCTATTCTTTCCGATATTATTCTTACCTTTACATTCAATAAATTGTTTTTCTTCAAAAATACATATATTTTCTTAGACTCAAATGATTTAGTTTTAATATATTACTTTTGATATTATAGTCATAGTTTGAGCAAAAAATATTACTATATTTAGTAAAATAAAAGTATGTTTGTTCATTATGTTATAAATATATTATCAATTTTTTTATGAATAAAATGATAAAATACATATAATTTTTTATGTAAAATAAAATTAAAGTTATACATAATTGTCTTTTAAATGATTTTTTTGTAAAATAATAATATAAAAATTAGTGTTTATGGATTAAAAAGGCACGTTAATTATATTTAATCATTCTTATTTACATAAAAAAAAAACATACAGTACTCGGATTACATATTTTCTTAAATAATATTTTTTTTGTATTTAGTAGTGGACAATTGTGATGAATAGTAACGACTAATTAAAGTACAAAGGATTAAATAAAAAAGAATTTATAGTTAATTAAAACTTTAAACCTTTTAAACCATCTAAGATAATTAAAGTACAAAGGATTAAATAAAAGAAATGAAATAAAAATTACAGTCAATCAAAACTTTAAACCATTAATTAAATAATTTTGATAAAAATACAATATATCTTCTGGTTGTTTTAATTCTATTGATAAATATATTATATATTTTAATTATTTTATTGAATAAATTTATATTAAGCCGATGTATAAACTTTCATTCTCATACTTTCATAAAATATTTCTCTTCTAATTTTTTCACATTTATATTCTATCAAACTTTAACAAATTTAATCACAAAAAAAAATAATCAAATGTATAGTAATAGTCTTTATCTTGATACCTATACTTCGATCTAAAATACTTTAAGTAACGAAATTTAATATGAATTTCTATATTTTGTTTTATCTATTCAATCATAACTCATAAAGGATGTTTGTTGTTACACTTCTATGTCCAAACAATTTATGAGAGATTAAGATAAATCATAAATTTGATGCGATTTGGGTAATTCAACCCTTAGAACATTTTTCTTTTGATCATTCAGCCTTCTTCAACAAAGTAAACTTATATAATTTTTCAATTTGTAAAAGTTAACTCAAATCCAAAATTATAAAACCTTTTTTTTCTTTTCTTCTAAGACTGTAGGAACATTGTTTCTTAACTGGAAATAGAAAATGATAAATTTACAAAAATATCACCATAATTTTGAAAAAATAATAAAACTTATTAACCAACTTTTTTAATAAGTATATAAACTTATTAAAAATATCTTAAATTTGAAGATGATTTAAACGAGCTAGGTGTTTATTGCGTGTTATAGTTAAAATGTAAAAATTTGTAAGTAAGTAAAAAATTGTTAAAATATTGTTCTTCCAGAAAGAAGATCTAAAAAGGGTATTTTAACATATTTATTCACATTCAATTTTAAATTTTTTATTTTATCAACTCTCATTTTCACTTCTAAATCCCACCAAAATCTTATTTATCTAAATAGTTAGCAGGGATCGAAGCCACAAACTCTTCCTTTTTAACTTAACCAACCATATGGGTCATAAATAAATTATTCAATTATTTGTATAGTGAATTTTTTTTTTCTCAATAATTTGACACAATTTATGAAATTTTTGCTTAATTATTTTCTTTATAAATGTAAAATTTATTTATTTAAAATAGGATTAATTATAAAATTCATTATTTTGAAACGATAGATTTAATTGTTAACCATCTTTATATTTGTAGGAAGAAATTAATGAAAATATTTTGCTTGTTAAGGAAATTAAAGAGCAGATCTTTGGATCTTCGATTTTTATTTTGATCCACTAATAATGCATGATATGCAACATTTTTTATTTTGATTCTTTTATTTTAATGAATAAATTTAGTGTGTAGTTTTGCAACCTTTGTCCCTTTAGGTTTTCAACATTAAGAGGGAACTGTATTTATTTCCAAAGCTTGTCTGTATTTTTTTTTTTTTGAAAAGAAAGCAGCTAAACTATATTAATGGGATTGTAACATCCAAACAGTTTTCTCTTGACTCT